>Ga0208125_100086_pt1 | contig 95441 bp, 85 predicted proteins | sample LakWasM128_HOW14_2_FD_183938 | JGI IMG/M metagenome (GOLD analysis project Ga0208125, IMG submission 183938) | Freshwater sediment methanotrophic microbial communities from Lake Washington under simulated oxygen tension - Sediment Metagenome... | ecosystem: Environmental > Aquatic > Freshwater >...
GCATCAGCGTGGTCGGCGTTAAAGTCGTCGATGACTTGGCGTCCGTTGTCGATCAATTCGACGTATTGATCGATTTTACCCGCCCCGATGCCTCAATGGCCTTTATCGAGACCTGTCGGCAGGCCGGCAAAAAACTGGTCATCGGCACCACCGGTTACAGCGATGCGCAAAAAGCCCGGATTAGCGAGGCGGCGAAAGACGTGGCGATAGTAATGGCTCCCAACATGAGCGTCGGCGTCAACCTGTCGCTTAAATTGCTTGAAATGACTGCTAAAGTCATGGGCGATTACACCGATATTGAAGTGATCGAAGCCCATCACCGGCATAAAGTCGATGCGCCGTCCGGTACCGCGTTACGCATGGGCGAAGTGATAGCCGATGCCTTAGGCCGGGATTTAAAAGACTGCGCGATTTACGGCAGGGAAGGCAATACCGGCGAGCGGGACAGAAAAACCATCGGTTTTTCAACCATTAGAGCCGGTGACATCGTCGGCGAGCATACCGTCATGTTTGCCGATGACGGCGAGCGGGTGGAAATCACCCACAAAGCCACCAGTCGCATGACTTTCGCCAATGGTGCAGTCAGGGCGGCGGTCTGGTTGGCGGATAAGGATAGCGGTTTGTACGATATGCAGGATGTTCTGGGGATTTCTTGAACTAAAAAAATCATTGTGTCCACGAAAAACACAAAAAGTCGTAGGTCGGGTTAGCGTAGCGTAACCCGACAATTGAAACGGCAAATGTTGGGCATAAACAGCATACCTGATTTACATGGCTTCTTAACAATCAATCTAAACTTGCAACAAGCGCCTCAAATTGATCGGAATCTATCTCCTTCGCTGCGAGACAGGAGTCGAGTAGTCCCCAGAAGCGATAGCGCATGTGTTTTCACGAAGCGCTTTTTGCGTAGTGAAAATGCAGGCTTTCCGACATCGCGTCGAGTCATTGCGAGAATGATGTTGGATACCCCTTGCTGGGTATCCAACGAATGAAGCAGGACGGCTGGGGCAGCCGCAGGCATTAGCGGTCGCGTAGCTTTTGCCGCTTGTTGGGCAGGGATGCCCATAAAAGCTTTCGCAAAAATAGCGACTCCCCGAAATTTTTTCAATAACCAGTCTGGCGCAATCTTCTACTTCATCAATATCCATAGGTTTCCAAGCTCTATCTATATGTGTGAGATGTGAGTTTTCATTGATTATCCTATTGATTAAACTTGGAGTATGGCCATCAAATAACTTATCGAGATTTTCTAGGGGATCATCATTGTTCGGATATTTGAAAAATAAATAGCATTCAAGAAATTTTCTTATATTATTCGGGAGGTTATAAAATTGGTTATAGGTATTTGCTAGCCTCATATGTTTGTCACCTTTCCCTTCCTTGCAAGCCGCATAGATTTGCCCAAATAAATAATTAAATTCGGTCGAATAATTTTTAATGTGGTCTGGCATTTCAGTTAACACACTGCGTTTATTCTTTTGCTTGCGTTCTCTTTCGATTAAAAAATGAGCAACATCCTTTTTTCTACTATTTGTTTCAAATGGAACGGTAATCCTCTTTAAATATTTCAAAAAATCCAGATTATGCGTAGAAATAAAAAGTTGATCATATTTTTTGGGCTTTGCGATAATACTTTCAATCAAGCTAAACATGAAGAAAACGTGATTACTGTCCAAGCTCGAAATTGGATCATCAATATAAATTATCAGCTTATGATTATTTAATTCATCTTCCATTTTTGCAATGAAATAACAAAATGCAATCAAACTACACTCACCTTCGCTTAAATTATTCGCTTCCGCGCCATCCCTCATAATTTTAAATTGCATTGAGGGAGATTCACCTTCGGCAACCAGCGTCAAACCATCATGACCAAAAAAACGTGTTAAATGCTGATTAACTAACTCTGCACCTTTACTTTCATCCTTTGCCTGCGCTTCCAATACTCTTTTATTTTCGATTAAAGCATTAACCTCTTGTTGCTTTTTATTTTTCTCATTTTCTACATCGGAAGTATCTTTTTTAAGTCGCTTAATTTCTTCAAGCGTATTCTCATATTCTATGGTTTGTAAAAACGTAGCAACTTGTGAAAGACGTAAATCATTTCTTGCCTTTTGTTGATCGGCATTTAGTGTGGTGGTTTTTTTATTATGCGCTTCAATTAATTGATTAAAATCTATAAACAAAGTAACTATATCTTCAGATAAGTCATTAACTTCAACGGCAATTTGTGTGGTGAAAATATCCTTTTCCCTTACTTGCAGTTTTTCTATCAAGTGGTCAAGGTTATTTGAATAGGTTGTTTTTATTGTTTGCCAAGATTTGAGCAGATTGTCACAACGATCATGAAGACTTGCATAGAAACTCTCTTTACTAGGTATTCGATAATTATTAATACCTTGTTTTGCCATTTCTAATGCCTTTATTTCAATGTCAATATCTATTCTTAATGTTTTCGATTCTTCACTAAAATGAGCATCAAGTTTGTCCCACAGGTCTTTAGAAATTGGGTTGCCACAAAAACCACACGAATCTCTTTTATCCTTGTGTTTATCAATACCTTGCCAAACCCAATTCTGAAGGAGGCTATCGTTAATTAAGTCAGTGATAGTCTGGCTGGGCTTGATCTCTTTGGTTAATAATGTGTTTGTTTTTATATAGAACTCTGAAAACTTTGGTTTTGATTCAGATAGTTTTGGAATATTGTCCTTGCTCTCATCCTTAAGCAGGTTCTTTTTCTCGTCTATTGTTTCGTTTGAAAGTATGCATAATTCTGTGGCCTTCGGAATATCTTTGTTAATGCTGGTAATGTTGTAGACGGTGTCGTTATATAACTTGGCATTTGTTTTAATGCGTTTCGCTTCATCAGTAAGCTGTTTCTTTAGAGCCTCTTCCTTAGCGTTAAAGCTGGTCTGTTTTTTCTTATGTGCTGCTGTTTTTTCACTTAACTCAAAACGCAGCCCTTTTTTATTGTCTTCCCTGCCTAGGTTTTCTTCAATATCTTTAATTTGTTTATCAAGCTCTACATTTATAGAGCCTAATAGCGTGAATGGTTCTATTGAGCCATCATCTTTATGCAACCAACTTAAATTATCTTTTACAAAATCAGTATTATAAACACGAATTTTTATATCATCTGGAGCGGGATTAATATTATTTTGTGATAACAAGCGTTTATCACTTAGCGAAATTGAAAATTTCGCATCAGGATAATGACGATGAATTTCACCTTTCTCAACGCATCTGAATATCCGTGACAGCGTTGTTTTTCCTGAATAGTTTCTTCCATATATGATATTTACAGTTTTAAAAGGATTATCTTTACCAATGGCTTTATCCCATGAAAATTCATCAAACAACGCAAATTTAGATATGTCGATTTTGTTTATCATGGTCGGCCGTTATTGTAATGGTTAATAATTCTAGTGCCCATAATGATGCTTTATCTCGGCGCTTTATGCAAATAGCTGAATTCGCGTTATATTGCTTACCATTAAACCCTTTAAAACAGGCAACCAATGTTAAGACTATTTCACACCGCAGACTGGCATCTCGGGCATCATCTGCATGGCGTTTCGAGGCAACTGGAACATCAGCAGTTTCTGGACTGGTTGTTGGATGAATTGCAAACCAAACAGGCCGATGCGTTGATAGTTGCCGGTGATATTTTCGATTCGGCAAATCCATCCTCCGCCGCGCAATCTCAGCTTTATGACTTTCTGGTCAAAGCCAGAACCCGGCTGCCGAATCTGAATATTATTTTAATCGGCGGCAACCACGATTCCGCTTCACGACTGGATGCACCATCGCCCATTCTCAATGCGCTAGGTGTTACTGTGGTCGGCGGCTTGTCGCGCGACGCTCAGGGCAATATCGATTGGGATCGCTTGCTGGTGCCGCTGAGCAATGCAGTGGGCGATGTGAAAGTCTGGTGCGGGGCGATGCCGTTTTTACGCAATGCCGATCTTCCCTCAGGCGAGCAAGACAGCGATCCGTTAATTTCCGGCATGAAAACGCTTTATGCCGAACTGTTTGCGCAGCTGCAACAAAAGGCAAGCAATGCCGAAAGCCTGATCCTGACCGGGCATTGTTATATGGTCAATGGTGCAGTGTCTGAATTAAGCGAGCGCAAAATCCTGGGCGGCAACCAGCATGCGCTGCCGGTTGAATTATTTCCCGATGACATTGCTTATGTGGCATTAGGCCATCTCCACTTGGCACAAAAAGTCGGCGCGAACGAGCATATTCGTTACAGCGGTTCGCCGATTCCGCTGTCGTTTGATGAAACCGATTATTTGCATCAGGTTGTCCAAGTCGATGTCCGGGCAGGGCAGCCGGTTGAAATCGTCGCCGTTAAAATCCCCCGTAGCGTTCAATTGCTCAGGATTCCCAACGGCAAAGATTTTGCCGTTTTGTCTGAGGTGATCGGACACTTGGAAAACCTGATTCTTGATGATTTGCCGATAGCACAAAGACCTCTGCTTGAATTGCGCATCAGGCTGGAAAAACCCGAGCCGGGATTGCGGCAGCAGATTGAAGAAGTTATCTCCAAACTACCGGTGCGCTTATTGAAAATATCCACCGCTTACAGCGGCAGCGAAAAAAGCCTTGCCGATTTAAAAATCGAAGAACGCCTGGAAGAACTGCAACCGCTGGATGTTTTCCAGCGCTGCTATCAAAACAAATATGACAAGGATGCGCCCGAAGCCATGAATGCGCTATTTAACGAATTGGTTGAAAGCCTGCAAGGAACAGAATAATGCGCATTTTAGCGATACGCGGAAAAAACCTGGCAAGCTTGGCCGAGCCGTTTGAGATTTTGCTGAATTCGGGGCCACTGGAGCAAGCCGGATTATTCGCCATTACCGGACAAACCGGCGCCGGTAAAAGCACGATCCTGGACGCCTTGTGTTTGGCGCTGTACGACAAAATTCCGCGCCTGCCGGACGGTCACGGTTTTGCGGTCGGCCATAAAGACGAGGATGAAAACCTGCGCGTGGTCAGTACTGACGTGCGCTCGATATTACGCCGGGGCACCAGCAACGCTTACGCCGAAGTGGATTTTATCGGCAAGGACAAGCATCACTACCGCGCGCGCTGGGAAGTCAGCAAAGCCCGAGGCAAAGCGGACGGGCGCTTGCAGGCTCAGGAAGTCACCTTAAGCAAAATCGACGACGGCCAGCGCATCGGCCAAGGCAAGAAAAATACGCTGGAGAAGATCTGCGAGCTGATCGACCTTAATTTCGACCAGTTCCGCCGCTCGGTGTTATTGGCTCAGGGCGACTTTGCCGCGTTCTTGAAAGCCAAAAAAGACGAGCGTTCCAGTTTGCTGGAACGCATCACCGGCACCGAACTTTATTCCGAACTGTCCATCGCCGCATTTGATCGGGCCAGGCAGGAAAAAGACGCGCTAAACCTGATTACAAGCCGAATGCAGGATCAAATCCCGCTGGATGAAGAAGCCCGGCAACTGCTGGAACAACAACGCGACCAATTCATAGCCCAGTTGGCCGAGCTGGATCAACAAATCGCAAGCAACCAAAAAATCATCGGCTGGTATGCCGAGCTGAAAAAGCTGCAAGAAGCCGAGCAAATTGCCCGTGACATTCTTACCGGCAGCCAACAAGCGTGGGATGCGGCAGAAGCGGAACGACAGTTAATCCAAAAAGTCGAAGCCGCGCAGCCTTTAAGACCGCTGTTGGCTCAGTATCAAACGGCAAATGCCGAGCACCTTGATGCCCAACAAAAATACAAAGACAGCGTCGATCAGCAAGCCGCCGCTGATATAAAACTGCAAACGGCAAAGGAACAGCTCAGCACTCTGGCAGGTACGTTAGCCGAAGCCGAACAGCAACAGCAGCTGGCGCAACCGGTATTAATCAAAGCGCGGGCCTTGGACACCCGTATCGATGTTATCCGGCAAGCTGTCGGCACGTTGTCCGCAGAAGAAAATCAATTGCTTCAAGCGTTGGACGGCACCGAAAAAGCACATCAAGCCCTGTTAAATCGGCAGGCCGAACAAACTGCGGCTCTGCAACAGCTTAACGTATGGCTGGAACAAAATCAGGCGATTAAACCCATCTCAGCCGAATGGAGCCGTTGGGATGCCGAGCTGGAACGCTATCAAACCTTGAACGCCCGGCAAACAGACGCCGAACGCAACGCGGGTGAGTTAAGGCTGGCGGTGACCAAGGATGAGGCCAGTCTGGCAGAGTTAAAGATCGCAATTGGTGACAGTCACAAAAAACTGGAACTGCATCAACAGGCGCTGGCGCAACTGAAAACACAGGACAGTAAGCAATCTTTTGAAGACCTGCATCGCTCAAAAGACGCGCTTGAAATCAAGCGCGAGCAGATCACGCGGGCTTTGAATCTGGCGAACGATGCGCAGGAGCTGCAACAGGCTATCAAGCAGGACACGGATCAGCTGGCCGCCACCGAACAGACGATTAATGAAAACACGCTGCAACTGCAAACCTTAAACCGGCAGCAGATGGCTAACGGCATCGCTCTGACCGAGGCAAAAAAGGCCTTGGAGCTGATACAGGCAACGACGCATAAAAACGCCGAACAGTTCCGCTCCTTGTTGCAGCAAGATCAGCCTTGCCCGGTTTGCGGAGCGCTTGAGCATCCTTGGAAAGATCAGGCCAGCATAGGCAATGAACATGCCGCAGCGCAGTCAGCTCGAGTCGGGGAGCTGGAAAATCTGAATGAAACACTGATTAAAGCTATCGTCGAATTGACCAAAAGCATCAGCCAGGGGCAGGAGCAAAAAACAGTGCTGGCCGAAAAGCTGGCCGAGGCGCAGACCAAACTGGCTCAATGCGGCAATGATTGGGCCGTATTAGCTATGCACAATAAGGTCGCATCGGTTCCCGACCGATTGCGACACTTCCACCCTCCTTGGCAGTCGCCTGATTTTTCCATCACCGATATTCAGCTTTTACCTGCACTTAAAATCCAAAACGAGCAAATCAATTCTGCGTTGGAGCTAATCAAGCGACAGGAAAAAGCGGCTCTCGAATTACAAAGACAGCTTAAAGCGGCACAGGATTTATTCGATGCGGATCAGCGGAACAAGGAAAAACTGTCTGCCGAATACGCCACGATGGATAAGCAACACGCCAAAAACAAAGCTGACCTGGAATATGTCGCAATCAGCATTCAGGAGCAGGAAAAACAACTGCAAGCGATTGTCGATTTGTTGGCGACACCGTTCCAGCAGTTGGAAAACTGGCCATCTCGTTTGCAGGATCCCACCGCAGCATTCAGGCAAGATTGCGCCGTAAAAACGCAGCAATTCCAGCGTACCGAACAGCAGATTGAAACTGCTGCCAAAGCCTTGGAAAAAATCAACCATGATGAAAAGCTCGCAGAGCAGTCGCTGAAACAATGTCAGCAACAACACTGGATTAAACAGGCCGAGTTGAAGACCCAAACCGAAGTACAGCAAAAACTGTCAGTCGAACGCGACGCGGTGTTGCCAAGGCTTACCGCCGACAGTTACGAGCAAACCGTTAACCAAAGTCTACAGGCCGCAAGAGCCGCTCACCAGCAGGCCGGTCATACCGTCAGTCAGGCGGAAACGGCGCTGGCGACCCATAAACAGAATCAGCAGCATTGGCAAACCGAGACCGGCAGACGCTACGACAACCTGGAAAAAGCCCTAAGCGCGCTGAACCAGTCGCTGGAAAAGCAAACCATCGATCTTGAGCAGTTAAGCCGGTTGCTGGAAAAAGACGAGCACTGGCTGGCCGTACGGAAAACCCAAATGGCGACTCTGGAGCGAGGCCTGCAAGAGTCCGCGGCCTTGTTAAAAGTTAAAGCTGACGATTGTTTGAAACAACAAAGCCATCCTGTCGAAATACCTGAGGAAGACGCCCATAAACTGTCGGTCGAATTACAGCAGCAAAGACAGGCCATCCATACCCAAAAAGAAGAGCAGGTCATACTGCTGCGGGAAGACGATAAAAAAATCGAAGCCGGGCGTGCTTTGAAATCGGAGCTGGACAGCCAACAAGACCGTTGGGTGCAATGGGAAAGCCTGAATGAACTGATCGGTTCGAAAAGCGGCGCAAAGTTCCGTACGTTTGCCCAAAGCCTGACTCTGGAAGCCTTGCTGGCGCACAGCAATCAGCATCTTGAAGACTTCGCCAAACGCTATGCCCTGCAACGCGTACCGGGCAGCGATCTGGAACTGCAAATCATCGATCGCGATATGGCCGATGACGTGCGCAGCGTACACAGCCTGTCCGGCGGCGAAAGCTTTCTAGTGTCGCTGGCGCTGGCCTTGGGCTTGGCGTCGTTGTCATCCAATAAAACCCAGGTTGAATCGCTGTTTATCGACGAAGGCTTCGGCAGTCTGGACCCGGAAACGCTGGACATCGCCATCGCGAGCCTGGACACCCTGCAAGCCTTGGGCAGAAAAGTCGGCGTTATCTCGCATGTGCCTATTTTGGTTGAACGGATTGGTGCCAAGGTGGTAGTTGAAAAGCAGGGCGGGGGGAGAAGTAGTGTTTTGATTGTTGGGGGGCATTGAGAATGAAATTTCCCAATCTATGTAGGATGGGTAGAGCGGTAGCGAAACCCATCAAATACAGCATAGAATGACAGATTATCGTCGTTACCGTATTGACGGCGGTAGCTATTTTTTCACGGTTAACTTAGCAGACCGTAACCAATCACTGTTGATAGACCGTGTAGACAATTTGCGCGAGTCTTTTCGGGTTGTCAAAGAGGCTCATCCATTCGAAATCGATGCCATAGTTATTATGCCTGAGCATCTCCACACAATATGGACTTTGCCTGACCGTGATGATGATTTTAGCCTGCGTTGGCGACAAATAAAATCAACTTTTTCCCGGGAAATCGCAAAGGAAGAGCGAATTTCCAAAAGTCGTCTTCGCAAGCAGGAGCGCGGAATATGGCAGCGGCGATTTTGGGAGCATGCGATCCGTGATGACGAGGATTTTAGGCGGCATGTAGATTACATCCACTTCAATCCCGTGAAACATGGTTATGTACAAAATGTGTCCGATTGGCCGTATTCATCTTTTCACCAGTATGTTCGCTTGGGCATATTGCCCGTGGATTGGGCAGGGATTGGCAATTGTGAGTTCGGATCTGATTTGGAATAGAACGCTTTATTTGAAGTTGATGGGTTTCGCTACCGCTCTACCCATTCTACGCGCTACAATTAACACAAATTTATAGGAGCAATTAGGCATTTAATTTTTTATGCTTAATAAAAATTAACATTGGGAATTAATAATGGATAGAGTCGATTATCAATCTTTGATTATTCAGGATTTGATTAATATAAAAAAATCTGAAGAGCTAGATTTGTCTCCTTGGTATCAGAGGCGTTCTATATGGACTCCACCGCAAAAGTCATACCTAATTAATACTCTTTTTGATCAAAAACCTATACCAGCCATTTATATTCGACATTCTCTGGACTTAGAAAAATCAAAGAGTATTAAAGAAATAGTAGATGGTCAACAACGAACTAGAACAATTCTTAGCTATTATGAAGATGGCTTTTCAGCAAAGCATCCCGATCATGAAAAAAGGGTAAAATTTTCACAGCTAAAGCGAGACGAACAGCAGAAATTTTTATTGACATCGATACCTGTTGGTTATTTGCTTGGTGCTTCTGACGCGGATGTAATTGATATATTTGGACGCATTAATTCTGTGAGCAAATCACTTAATTCGCAAGAAAAACGAAATGCGGCTTATAGTGGCGAAATGAAGCAGCTCTGCTTATCACAGGCATCATCAAGGGTTAATTTTTGGCGGAGTTACAATATATTTTCCGGCAATGATATAGCAAGAATGAAGGAGGTCGAATTCATATCAGATGTTATTTATAACTTTTTGAATGGTTTATCAGATTATAGTGCAAAAAAAATAGATGACTTATATAAACAATTTGACCAAGAGTTTGATCGATTTAAAGAAATTAATGAACGTTTAGATAGCGTTTTTGATCTGGTGGCTTCTCTTGAACCTGAACGAATCACTAACACTATTTTTAATAGGCAGCCAGTATTTTTTTCACTTGTAATTCTTCTGGATGCAAAAAAAATTGATAAAAATACATTGGATAATGCCATCATTGAAATTGATGCACGATTTAATTCTGATGAAAACAAAACTCTTGCTGATACCACTTTCAACAACGCATGCTCCGCATCAACTCAACGCATAACGCAAAGAAAGCTTCGAAATAATTACATAGAAAGCTTTTTGTGATATGGCTCAGCCACTATTATCGTATTCTGTTAACAAAGCTGCTCGTGAAATAGACAAATTACAGAAATATAAAAATGAATCGGAATATCTAGAAGCGAAGTATCAGCATTTTATTTCGGAAATAATAATGCTTAGGCTTTTCTCTGTGTTTGAGGATTCCGTCGCTGATATTGCTTACAAGTTAGCAGCTGGTGCGGAATATTTAAATGGAGTGAAACCTAGTCTTAATGCTGAGGCTGCTAGAAGCATTGTTGCATCACGCACCCTTTTCCTTACGCATGGAAGACCAAAATCTATTCAAAGTCTGAAATGGACTAAGTCTAAATTTATAAAAGATAGTGTTCAGCATGTAATACCAATAACTGAATCGTTCGTGATTAATGCTCAAAAACATGGGGCAATTATTAATGAAATGAGAGTAGTCAGAAATGTTTTAGCGCATAACTCAACCTCCGCAAAGGTTGATTTTAAAGATGTTGTTCGCATTGTTTATGGAGTAAATATTAGCAATATGACTGCTGGAGCTTTTCTTACTTCGACACGTAGAAAATCGCCATGCAATTTAAATCGGTATCTTCAAAGCACTAAAATTGTGTTAAATGAATTGGCTGGTGGGAAATAAGAACATATAAAAATATGCAAGGGCATTTTTAATCCTGGTTCCCAATCTCCTGATTGGGAGTTCAGAAGGCAAAGCTCTAGCTTCGCGAAACAAGAAATCGGAGCCCTTCGACTGGGTCAAGGCAGGCTTCCATAACCGAATTCCCAAGCTTGAGCTTGAGAACCAGAGAAAATTAGACATCATAACTCGCCCGCCTCATGGGTAAATTAATTCCAGGAAATCGCCTTATTTGAAATTGATGGGTTTCGCTACTGCTCTACCCATCCTACCCACTAGACTTAACGGAGATTACCTATGAGTGAAATAACCAAACAAGAGCTTGAAGACATTACCCAACGTTATCTGGAGCTGGTCGCATCGCAGCAAACGCTATTACTGTCGACGGCTTCAGCAAACGGCGTTCCTGACATCAGTCACGCTCCTTTTGTGCGGGACGATGCAGGAGTCTTTTATATCTATGTCAGCGAGATGGCTTGCCATACGGTTAATTTGCTGAATAACCCGCAGGCATCGGTATTGTTTATCCGTCCGGAATCCGAATCGCCTAACCTTTTTGCCCGGGAGCGGGTGGTGTTAAGTTGCAGTGTCACGGAAATAATCCGTGACACTGCAATTTACGTTGACCGGATACAAGCCTTGCAGGATAAGTTTGGCGAGGTGGTTAGTGTGTTGCGCTCATTATCGGATTTTCATTTGTTTGCATTGCGTCCGGAAAATGGGCGGTACGTTATTGGTTTCGGTCGCGCTTTCAGTATTAATGTGAGCGATGGTTCCTTGCGTCATATTTAGCCGAGTATCTGTAAAACAGATCAGAAAATAGCTGAGCTTTATGTCGTCAGTCCACTCCTATTTACACCGGTAGCCAGCTGTCGCCCATCTGGATTTAAACGCTTGTAAAAATACCAATAGTTATTAATAATTGGTATATAGATAAAAGTGAGGTTATAGATTATGCAAAAAAATACCAGCGTTTCGATTGGACTTCATTTTGAAAAATTCATTGCCGACATTGTCGAAGAAGGGCGCTTCGGTTCTAAAAGTGAGGTTGTCAGAGCCGGACTTAGGCTTTTGGAGGCTCAAGAAATAAAATTGGCTGCTTTACGTTCCGCTCTGATAGAAGGAGAAGAAAGCGGAATCGCTGAAAATTATTCGCTGACAGGTTTGATTGAAGAGCTTGATAAAGAAGACGGCGCGTAATGCCGTCTTTTCGATTAACAAAGCAAGCCAAGGATGATTTGAAATCTATTGCTCGTTATACGCAAGAAATCTGGGGGCGTGATCAGCGGAATAAGTATCTTGGCATATTGGATAATTGTTTTCACCTGTTAGCCGATGAGCCGGATTTAGGTATGGCTTGTGATGAAATCCGAAAAAATTACCGTAAGTTGTGTATTGAACGACACATTATTTTCTATCGAAAAGTTGCAGATGATATTGATGTTGTTCGTATCTTGCATTGTCAGATGGATGTAGAGAAACAGTTATTCGATTGAATTTGAAGTCCATTAATTTTGTCTCGTTCCACGCGCTGGGTCGCGAGTTGTGGTCAACACGCTGAAATGCAGAGTATATCGAAGCGGACGCAGCGCGTGGGAACGAGGACAAACTTAAATATTTGTGCGAAAGCTCCCTTCTCTGAAAAGACTTTGCCATGGCTTCGGCCGAAAAGGTCATTTTCGAACTCATTCTGGCTAAACTGATAATTTGATGTGAAAATTGATTCAACTCGTTATTACCTGAACATTTTCTAATCAACCAATGCCCGATATTTCCCAACATGGACACAGCACCAACTTAATCGGTTTGGCGACGGCTTGCATGGCCAGCCATGCCTTTAACGAAAATCCCCAACCCTTGCATATTGCAGGCACCCGCGAATCGGCTTCAGGTTTGTTTGAGCAATTGCTCAGGCAGCCGACACGCGCTGACTGCGGCCGGATATTTCAAGACTATATGTGTATTGTTTTCGGCTTTGAGACGGAACAACGACTACGCAACGACCATTCGGGAAGGCGGCGTTACCGTAACAGTTATCTCCGGTTAATCCAGGACTGGGGACTGGATTCGAACAATGCCCAGGGCGCGGTTTTTAAAGGCTGGGTCGAAAGCCGCTTCGGGTTGTTTCCTACTTATCATAAACAGCAGATAGCCAGTTTCATCAGCAAGGACTGGGTCATGTATATCGAAGAAAAGATGAACAGCCGTTATCACAACAATTGCATTTACATGCAGCTGGATCTTCTTTACGAATATTGCCAGTGGGTTATCGAACGTTTCCAGTTTCCGGCGGCGACGCATAAAACCCTTTATCGCGGCGTCAATTCACTGGACGATGATTGGCTGGTTCTGGATGAGGATAAAACCCATAAAATCGTGCGATTCAATAATATTGTTTCCTTTACCGACCGCCGCAGCATTGCCAGCGAATTCGGCGCGTATATTCTGGAAGTTGAAGTACCGATGGTTAAACTGATTTTTTTTAACGAACTGTTGCCGCATCATGCCTTGCACGGCGAAGCAGAATACTTGGTGATTGGCGGCGATTATCGGGTCAAAGTGCAGCGTTAAGGGGGAGAAATATGTCGACAGAGCAAGTATTGAACAGGGCGTTGGGAGCTTATTTGGGCTTTGCCTGCGGCGATGCGCTCGGGGCGACGGTCGAGTTTATGTCGCCGAAACAAATCCAGAAACGCTACGGCGTGCATCGGGATATTATCGGTGGCGGCTGGCTGGGCCTGGAAGCGGGCCAAATCACTGACGACACGCAAATGTCGCTCGCCGTAGGGCAAGCCATTATCGATCATCAGGGTTGGAACATTCAGGCCGTCGCCGATAATTTTGTCGCATGGATGGAAAGCGAGCCGCCGGATATAGGCAATACCTGTCGGCGCGGCATCATGCGCTATCGGGATAGCGGCGAACTATACGGTTTGCCTCGCGATGACGATGCGGGAAACGGCGCGTGCATGCGCAATCTGCCGGTAGTGCTGTCGACCTTAAACCGGCCGGACTATTTTAGTCTATGGAGTTTGCAACAAAGCCATATTACCCATAACCACCCGTTGTCCAACGCAGCCACCTTAACGCTGGGACGGATCGTCAAGCATTTGATTAACGGGCTGGATACGGACGCTTGCAGACAGGAAGCCGAACGCTTGATCGGTCAACACGGCGAATTCGCCTATAGCCCTTATCCGGGCAAAGCCTCGGCTTATGTCGTCGATACCGTGCAGACGGTTTTGCATTATTTTTTCAGCACGGACAGTTTTGAAGCCTGCCTGATTGCCACCGTTAATCAGGGCGGCGATGCCGACACCACAGGCGCGTTGGCCGGTATGCTGGCAGGTGCTAAATACGGCGTTGGACAGATTCCGGAGCGCTGGTTAAAGCAATTGGATCAGCAGGTGGTCAGTCAAATCCGACAACAAACGACTGAACTTATCCGGCTGGCGGAGTCTTTGTAAAACGCATAAAGAAACGCGGTAAGGCGTAATTTGCAGGGGCTTGTATTACCGGGCATAAAAACCGCGACAAATCACAGCGCTTTGATAGAATTACCTTGATTTCAATTGCCCTGATTCTTATCGTCAGCCCAACTACTGCGCTAAGCCATTATTCTGACATGCAAAAAGAACCAGCCGCCAAATACTACAATAGCCATCAAGCTGTGCTTGATCTTTTGCAAAAGCACAAGCTTATCGCAGACTTGGTGCATAAACAGGACATGCCGCATCATGGTCTGGTGGAAGCGCTGGTTCGCAAAGAGAACATGGCGCAATTGCAGCAGATACTTAATCATTTACCCCCTTCGGAAATCGCTCATATTCTGGAAGAATTGCCGCCGGAAGATCAATTGCTGATCTGGGAACATCTGGATGATGACCATAAGCAACCCATTTTGCTGGAAGCTCCGATTTCCGTGCTGCAAATTCTGGGCAAACAAGACTACAAGACTGAAAAATCCAGAGTCAAAGCGTTTAATTTGCACGAAGGCCGCCTGCACGAGATTTCGATTAATACGCCCCAGGATTTGCTTGAGGCCAAGCCTATCTGGATAGATCTGGTTGCGCCGACGTTTGAGGATCGAATATGGGTCGGCGATATTTTCGGCATAGAGATTCCTGACCCGGATAAATTGAGCGACCTGGAATCCAGCGCCCGGTTCTATGTGGAAGAAAACGGTGAAATTCACTTGCATTCGGATTTCCTGCTGGACAAGGATGACGTGTCGCGCAACGTCGCCGTCGCTTTTATCCTGTATCGGGATATTTTGTTCTCGATTCGTAAAGAAGAGTTGCCGATCTTCCGGCTTCAGCGTTTACGCGCGCTTAGCCAACCCAATTATGTTTCCGACTCAAGGGACATGTTGCTGGATCTTTACGCCGCCAATGCCGAGTATTCGGCTGACGCACTGGAGGAGGTTTATCTGGCTTTGGAAGTGGTTGGCAATCAGGTGCTTAGTAAGCAGATTAGCGATGAGGACGCCGCTAAGATATTGATTAATATTGCCAATGAAGAGGATCTGAATGGACGGATCCGCAGGAACGTGATGGATACGCGTCGCGCGGTTTCGTTTCTGATGCGCAGCAAGATTCTTGCAAAAAACCAACTGGAGGATTCCCAACAGATCCTGCGCGATATTGAATCGCTGGACGGCCACACGGCATTTCTTTTCGACAAGATCAACTTTTTGATGGATGCTTCCGTGGGTTTCATCAATATCAACCAGAATAAGGTCGTCAAGCGACTGACCGTCGTTAGCGTGGTGTTTATGCCGCTCAATGTATTGGCCGGTATTGGCGGTATGTCCGAATTCTCAATGATGACGCAAGGAATTGCCTGGCCCGTCTCTTACAGTATTTTTACCATTGGATTGGTGGTTGTCGGCTGGCTTACCTTTGCCATTTTACGGTTTCTTGAAAAGCGCGAGCACGGCAAATCAGGCAAACGCTAATGCGGCAAAAGGAGAAAGGGTGATGCTTTGCCCTAACGGAAATCGGGAATCATCAATTCGCTTAGTTTCGGCCTCGGGTATAATGATGGGCTGGAATAACATCAATCTAAGAGGAACATAATGCCGGTCGATATTTTACTTACAGTTGTTGCAACATCCGTTATTCAGTCTATTTTTGGGGTAGGTGTATTGTTATTTGGCACGCCCCTGCTGCTTTTGCTCGGTTATGGTTTTGTCGATGCACTGGGTGTGTTGCTGCCGGTTTCCATTGCCATAAGCGCTTTACAATTTCTACGGCATTATGAAGATGTTGATACCGGGTTTTATAAAAATGTGCTGATTTACAGCATTCCATTGGTGGTGCTGTTTTTAGTGGTGGTCACTACGGTCAAAATCAATATCAGCCTGGTCATTGGCCCGTTACTGATTTTTGTCGCGTTAAAAAACTTTTCAACGGTTATTGATAGGGCACTGCAATCCGTGGTCAAGTATGAAAGAATTTACCTGATGGCAATGGGACTGGTTCATGGCATCAGCAACTTGGGCGGCTCGATGTTGACCGTGATAATTTACAGCAAGCACTATCCCAAAAATAAAACGCGGGTGACCGCTGCGGCCAGCTATGCGACGGTTGCCTTATGTCAGTTGGCAACATTGTTGTTTATCGGCAGTGAGTTTACGGTGTCATTTGCAGACAAGATCAGCTTTATCCAGATTGCCGTGGTGATGTTTTTATTGACTGAAGAAATACTTTATAACGGGATCGATAATGAAAAATACAGCAAGATTTTTGCAATGTTTTTGTTTGCGTCCGGCATCCTGTTAATAGCGAAATCCTTATAAAACTGGAGAGAAAAATGAAAGAGTTAATTAAGAGGCTGTTGAATTATTTCCTGATCGGTATTCTTGCGGTGATTCCCATTGTGGTTATTTTGCAAATCATGATTTTTGTAAAAGACCGGGTTTCCGATTTGTTTCAAATGGTTTACGGCTATGCGGATAATTATCTCTATACGATTCTGGTTTTTGCGGTCAGTTTTTTTATCCTGGTCTATATCGGCCGAAAATTAGTCCAGGAAGGCCGTTCCTGGGTTATTGGCGCGTTTGATCATGTTATTGAGCGAATCCCATTGATCAATACGCTTTACCGGGTGCTTAAAAAAGTGATCAATATGTTTTCATCCCATGACCGGACTATCGCTAAGGAAGTGGTTTATGTCGAGTATCCAAAAGATAACATGTGGATGACCGCTTATGTTACGAACCGGCACGAAGATAAATACGTATTGTTTATTCCTACATCGCCTAACCCGACTTCCGGTTATACGGTGATTGTCGATAAATCGAAAATAATTAAATCAGCCATGAATATCGAAGAGGCCAGCAGTTTTATCATCAGCGTTGGCGTTGATTACGGTAAGGTCTCGGAAATGAGTCAATTGCCCTGAATTTGAACCGCAGCATGGGAATATAGATGAAATTATTAATTAGCGTGGCGGCGATCCTGGTGCTGGTTTCAATCGTTGGTTGCAATAAAGACGATAAGCAGGTTAAAGCCGCCGAAACAGGGCTGTTAAAAACTCAGCTGGAAACTTTGGAGCAAGCCAAGCAGGTTGAGCAACAGGTTCAGGATGCTGCGGAACAACAGCGTCAAAAGATAGAGGCGGGAACGCAATAACCTGCGGGCGTTGTTTCGGTTCGTCCCGCTGTGTTATGCGATGACGGCGGATGTAAAAAAGCCTCTGCAGAAAAAGTCGCCTTAAGCATTTTCGATTGATTTTATTGACTTTAAGTCCCTTGTTTGTTATGAATGATCCTGCCTTTATCGGCAAAAAATAATAATAAACAATTACATAAGAGGGGGATGGGTATGAAATCTGATAACAGCACCAAAACAGGCAAGCTGGCTAAATTAACTCAGCTGGAAGCGGAGGTGGCTAAGCTTTCCGAGCAGCTGAAAACAAATAAGAAAACTATTGTACTGCTGAAAAAATCTTTAACGGAGCGCGATTTAAAGATTCATGAATTAGAATCGAAATTGATATACGCTCAACAATCGTTGTTGAAAAAAACGGTATTTACAATTCATCAATGCAGGGATCAAATCAAAAACGGAATTGACGAAAAAATAATCAACCCTGCTTTAGCGCAAATTCAACAGCAGATTGAGGTCATTCAGGACATTGTCTGTGAAGCCAAGGACCTCATCAGCAAGAAAAAAATGCTGATTCACGAAAATATTCAAACGACTTCAAATAGAGTCCATCAATGCCCTGATCACGCGATAAGGTATTTTGAAAAATGGCTTGTCGAGCCGGGCAGGCTAGCGGTCAATGAAGTGGTTGGATTGATCGACAACAATGTAAAAAACGGTCAGGATCTGGTCGAGCAAAAAATCATCTATCCAGGCAAACTGTGCTACGACAAGGTTGTTGAAGTTGCGCAGGCGCTACCGACGCAGAGTCGGGTGATTTTTCAAGTGTGGTTGGCGGATCCCGCTATGCAGAAAATAGAAGCGTTGCCCGTTATTCGAAAGGAGCTTGGCGTCAATGCAGGCGCATTAATGAAGCGATTGATTGACCAGCTAAAATCCGGAGCGGAACAGGGTTTTGAGCATGCAGTCGGTGCCGTAAAAAAATCATCCTTTTGGGATGGAAAGCGGAAGATGGAAGCGGCTTAAGATTCAGGTATTTAAAAACGACGAGGCGACCGGGGTGGGTCGCCTGTCTCTATTGCAAGCTTATTTAACCAAACTCAATAAAACTCCCGCCGCTACCGCAGATCCAATCACCCCGGCAACATTAGGCCCCATGGCATGCATCAGCAGGAAGTTATGCGGGTTGCTCTCCAATCCGAGTTTATTGACTACCCGTGCCGCCATCGGTACTGCGGAAACACCGGCTGCCCCGATCAGGGGATTGATCGGGGTACTGCTGAACTTATTCATGATTTTCGCCATGATCACGCCGGCCGCCGTGCCGATGCTGAAGGCAATCGCCCCCAAAGCCAGGATACCCAGCGTTTTGACCTGCAAAAAGGCTTCGGCGCTGAGCTTTGAACCTACCGCCAAACCCAGGAAAATAGTGACGATGTTGATCAGTTCGTTTTGTGCGGTTTGACTCAAGCGTTCGACCACGCCGCAGGCGTTCATCAGATTACCCAATGCGAACATGCCGATTAAGGGCGCGGCTGACGGTAACAGCAAGGTGCAAATAACCAGCAGCATTAACGGGAAGACGATTTTTTCGGTCTTGCCCACGACGCGCAGCTGTTGCATTTCGATTTTGCGTTCATCTTCGGTGGTTAAGGCGCGCATGATCGGCGGCTGTATCAGCGGTACCAGAGCCATGTAGGAGTAAGCCGCAACCGCAATGGCACCCAACAAGTCGGGCGACAGTTTTGAGGCCACATAAATAGCGGTCGGGCCGTCGGCGCCGCCGATAATGCCGATTGCGGCGGCATCCTTTAAAGTAAACTCCAGTCCCGGTATGGCATTGAGCGCCAGCGCTCCCAGCAGTGAGGCAAAAATACCGAACTGCGCCGCAGCGCCCAGCAGCAATGTTTTAGGGTTAGCCAACATCGGGCCGAAATCGGTCATTGCGCCTACGCCCATAAATATCAGCAACGGAAACAGGCCGGTTTTAATGCCGTAATACAGGTAGTACAAAATACCGCCTTCCTCGGCGATACCGGCAACCGGGATATTGCTGAGAATGGCGCCAAAGCCTATCGGCAATAACAGCAAGGGTTCGAAGCCTTTTTTGATAGCCAGGAACAGCAGCAAAAAGCCGACCAGCATCATAAAGGCCTGACCACCGGTAAAGTTGTAAATACCGGTGCTGTGCCAGAGTGAAATGAGATTTTCCATGGGATGACCCTTCTATTTTAAATTTTTTAAACCACTTAGCGCACAAAGAACACGAAAAAAGCGATGAGCTAGTCCAATGCCGGATGAATAAAGCAGGGTACGTTCAAGAAGATTTTTTCGATGGTTTATCGCTTTTTATCTCGATTATAAAAAAATCAACACATCGCCACCGGCAACGGCACTTCCTTCTTTGATATTGATAGTACTGACAATACCGGCCGTTTTGGAACGTACTTCAGTCTCCATTTTCATGGCTTCCATGATGACTACGACATCGCCTTCGGCAACGATGCTGCCTACATCGACAAGAACTTTCAGAATATTGCCGGCCATCGGCGATTCAACCACGGCACCGCTGCTGGCTATCAGGGCGGCATGGGTTATGCTGGCGGCGGGCTGAATCGTCAAGGCGGCGTTGTTGGCGCCGACGATGACGCTGAAATTTCTGCCATCGACGTTGACGGTATAGGTTTCCGTTTGCGGCTGGATGGGTGCGCTGTCGGCAGTGACCGATTTTGCCTGAGCTGTGTTGTTGGCGGCAAAGGCTTGCGCATCGGGGGCAGCTTCAAAGGCGGCCGGGTTGCCCCGGTTAGCCAGAAACTTCCAGCCGACTTGCGCAAACAAACCGTTGATCAAAGCGTCTTCTTCGACGTTGGCGGCGAGCGTCACGCCTTCGGCTTGAGCTTTTTCCCGCACTTCGGCAATCAGCTTGTCCATTTCCGGCGCGATCAGATCGGCCGGGCGACAGGTAATCGCTGGTGTGCCGTTCAGCACTTTGTCTTGCAGGGCTTTGTTGACCGGCGCGGGCGTTGCGCCGTATTCGCCTTTTAAAACACCGGCGGTTTCTTTAGTGATGTTTTTGTAGCGCTCCCCGGTCATCACGTTGATCACGGCTTGGGTGCCGACGATTTGCGAAGTCGGCGTGACCAGCGGAATAAAACCCAAGTCTTCGCGGACACGGGGGATTTCCAGCATGACTTCATCGAACTTGTCGGCGGCGCCTTGTTCTTTCAGCTGGCTTTCCATATTGGTCAGCATGCCGCCCGGCACTTGGGAAATCAGGATGCGGCTATCGACGCCTTTTAAGCTGCCTTCGTATTGCGCATATTTTTTGCGTATGTCCCTGAAATAGGTGGCGATGTGTTCCAGTTCGACCAGATCCAGTTTGGTATCGCGCTCAGTGCCTTCCAGGCTGGCGACGATGGTCTCGGTGGGACTGTGTCCGTAAGTCATGCTCAGCGATGAAATCGCGGTATCGACATTGTCCACGCCCGCTTCGGCGGCTTTGATCAGCGTGCCGACGCTCAAACCGGTGGTTGCATGGCAATGCAGATGAATCGGAATTTTGGTGCTTTTTTTCAGGCGTTTGACCAGTTCAAAGGCATCGTATGGTTTCAGCAATCCGGCCATGTCTTTGATGCAAATGGAATGCGCGCCCATATCTTCAATCTGTTTGCCGAGATCCACCCATAAATCCATGGTGTGTACGGGGCTGGTGGTGTAGGAGATGGTGCCTTGCGCATGCGCATCGGTGCGGAGTACGGCTTTGATGGCGTGCTCAATGTTGCGCATGTCATTCATCGCATCAAAGACACGGAACACATCGATACCGTTGATCGCGCAACGCTCGACAAACTTGTCCACTACGTCATCGGCATAATGACGGTAGCCCAGGATATTCTGGCCGCGAAACAGCATTTGCTGAGGCGTGTTAGGCATGGCTGCTTTCAACAGGCGCAGTCTTTCCCAGGGATCTTCGCCCAGATAGCGGATACAGGCATCAAAGGTCGCGCCGCCCCAGGACTCAATAGACCAATAACCGATCTTGTCGAGCTTCTCGCAAATCGGCAGCATGTCTTCGATGCGCAACCGGGTTGCCAAAATGGATTGATGAGCATCACGCAGAACGACTTCGGTGATACCTAAGGGCTGCTTTTTAACGGTGGCCATGCTTGTTGTTTCTCCTGAAACCTTTGTAAATTTTTAGTCATTGACCCAGCGGTCATTAATTGGGTGTCGTTAGTTATGCTTCTTGCGGTACTGGTGTACGGCGGCAGTTATTGCGGCAACAACGCTTTTATCAATGTCGGCGGTAATGCCGGGAACCGTTTTTGATACCGGTATGTCCGGGAAATAGCGTTGCACCAGTGCAGACATGATGTTTATAGCGATTACCAGCATGATCAAGAACAGGAATACGATGCCCATCCCGGTAAACATTAATTCGATCCCGCTAGTCATTTGTTCTGTCATAGTTGATCACTTATTAAATTTCTTAACTATTGCATTGTATCATAGGCAAAAATCATAACTAATCGATGTTTTTTTTCATATCGATTTCGACGTGCAGTCTTTTGGCTATGCGGCTTTGAACGCGTACAATACCAAGCATTATAAACGGTTGTTATGGAGTGAAAATATGACAGACAAAGATGAACAATGGCAACAGAAATTAACCCCCGAGCAATTTAACATTTGCCGTTTGAAAGCCACCGAGCCGCCTTTTACCGGCAAATACGCCGACTGTAAAAAGGACGGCATTTATCATTGCATTTGCTGCGGCAATCCGTTGTTCGATTCGGCGACCAAATACGATTCAGGCTCCGGCTGGCCGAGTTTTTGGGATGTGTTGTCTGAACAGAGCGTGGCGGAACATGCTGACGTCAGTCACGGCATGCGCCGGGTTGAAGTGACCTGCAAGTCCTGCGATGCGCATTTAGGCCATGTTTTCGAGGACGGTCCGCAACCGACAGGACTGCGCTATTGCATTAATTCAGCGGCATTAGACTTGAAAGAAAGATCATGAGTGGTAAGGAGCTGGTCCAAAACTTACTGGATTTTATTGATGCCAGTCCCAGTCCCTGGCATGTCGTAAAAACCATTGAAGCTCAGCTTGCGGCACAAACACCGCCGTGGCAACGTCTCGACGAAACCGCCAAATGGACATTGCAGCCGGGCGGACGGTATTACGTGGTGCGCGACGATTCGTCTATCGTCCTGTTCGTGCAAGGGCAAAAACCGCCGGCTGAAACCGGGTTTAAAATTATCGGCGCACATACCGATTCTCCCGGCTTGAGAATCAAGCCGAATGCGGCCAGCAGCGCGGACGGCTTGGTAAGGCTGGGCGTCGAAGTTTACGGAGGACCGATACTGGCGACTTTTACCGACAGGGATTTGAGCCTTGCAGGAAGAATCGCTTATAAAAACGATCAGGACCAGGTCGACCGCATGCCGGTCAAATTCGATCAGCCGCTGCTGCGTTTGCCTAATCTGGCAATCCACATGAACAGGGCGGTTAACGAGGAAGGCCTGAAACTGCAAAAGCAGACCGAATTGCCGTTGATTTTGTCGACATCGACCGAAGAGCAATTGCCGCCTGCCTATTTTTCCGCGTTGCTGCAACAGCAATCAGGCATAGCCGCCGAGCGTATTTTGTCCTGGGATTTGGCCGTGTACGACACGCAGAAAGGCGCTTTCTGGGGAGCGGAAAGAGAGTTTTATGCGAATAGCCAACTGGATAATCTGGCTTCGTGTCATGCCGCATTACAGGCGCTGCTTAATACCGACGGCATGGATGCCACGCGAGTGTGTGCGCTGTTCGACCATGAAGAAATCGGCAGTCAAAGCAACAAAGGCGCTGACGGCAGCTTTCTGCCCGATATACTCCAACGCATCGCTTTGTCCACCGCCACCGACAGCGAGGATTATGCCAGGGCGCTGGCGAAAAGCTTCATGATCAGCGCGGACATGGCGCATGCCTATCAGCCTAATTTCCCCAATGCTTACGATCCCGGCCATAAAGTCATCGTCAACAAAGGTCCGGTGATCAAAGTCAACGCCAATCACAACTACAGCTCGGAAAGCGTCTCGGCGGCGATGTTTGCCGACTGGTGCGAGCAGGCCGGAGTGCCGTACCAGACCTATTCGCACCGCTGCGATCTGCCCTGCGGCAGCACCATCGGGCCGATTACCTCCGCAAAACTGGGCATCCGCTCAATCGATGTCGGCAACCCGATGTGGGCGATGCACAGCCTCAGGGAAAGCGCCGGGGTGCTGGATCACGATTACATGATCAGGGTGATGAAACGGTTTTTTGCTGCATAAGGCATAAAACCACGAAGACACGAAGAGCACGAAGAAAAATTGTAGCTATGCAGCGCGGAAGCCCAACATCCCTCTCCAGTGGGCATAGCTATCTACACAACTTTTTTTGCATTATAAATACAATGAGTTACAAAGCAGCTTGGCTCCCTCTCCTGCTGGAGAGGGTTGGGGTGAGGAGATTAAAAACAACCATTTATATCCCCCTCGGCAATTGCTCCTGCATTGCTCTACCTCGTGCATCCATGCAAGTCGTCATCCCAACCTTCTCCCTTAAGGGAGAAGGGGCCGGTACTTATGTAGATACCTATGCCAGTGGGAGAGGGCAGGGTGAGGGAGTCAAAAAAGCATGTTGACGCCCAACCTAGTCCCCTTTGACGGCGAGCTTTACTTAATCAAACAGTTTTACAGCTTGCCGGAGTCCGACCGGCTGTTTGCAAAGTTACATGCCGATTTGGCCTGGCAGGAAGAGGCTATTTTTATCTACGGCAGATGGGTAAAAGTGCCCCGTTTGATGTGCTGGTATGGCGATCCCGACGCCTGGTATCGCTATTCGGGCGTTAATCATCAGCCGATGCCGTGGACTCCGGCGTTACAGGCCATCAGGGAGAAAGTGGGGCGGCAATGCCAATGCAGCTTTAACAGCGTATTAGCCAATTTGTACCGTGACGGTAACGACTCTATGGGCTGCCACGCCGATGATGAAAAAGAACTGGGGCCGAAGCCGGTGATTGCGTCATTGAGTCTGGGCGACGAGCGTTTATTCAGGCTGCATCATAAAAAAACCAAAGAAAAACTGGATATTGTTTTAGGCCACGGCGATTTGCTGGTGATGGCCGGAACCTTACAACACCACTGGATGCATTCGGTGCCTAAAACGAAGAAATTGAAAACGCCGCGGATCAATTTGACGTTTCGGACAATTAGGGCGGCCTCGGCTCATGCGGAACCGGCAAATAGGCTATTAAACCACTCCACCTCAAACCCATACGGGAAAAGCCGGTCATGAACGACGATAGACGATCGCACGAAGCCTCTATTCTTAGAGCATTTTTCGACGACCAATTGCAGCACCTGCATCAGCTTGTCAGTAATCTGGGTAGCCATATTCACGACGCTGAACTACAGGCGAATGAAGACAGGCAGATTGTCGAAAGTTTCGTCGACGCATCAAACACCAAGATGCGAGCCGTACAGGGCTACTCCGATAAGCTAAGCGAACATGTGCGGGCATTGCATAGACATGTGCTCCAAGTCGCGGATCAGATTCCGCCTCCCGTCGACTTGAATAGGGATGCATTTGAGTCGGTTCCGCTTGTCAACGCCCTGTTCGTCAATAGCAAAGACATCGAGAAGCTCTTTGCAACCGATTCCGACGCGAAGGTCTATTTACGTTCCCGGAGTAAAAATCAAGTCCCGGTGCTGTATGCGCTGTTAACTGCCGTCAAGAGTGAAAAGCGAATGCTGGGCATGGACATGCACGGAGACATGCTCATTCGCGAAGTACCCCAACAAGCGGTCAATTTTTCTTTACACAAAATCCACGCGCCTTGCTCCGGCGATGCAGAGCTAAGCACCGCGCTAAAAGAGTATTTGTTCGGTAGCGTAGTGGAGCTTGTCAAACGGGAGATGGTGTCTCGCATGGCAAGCCATCAGTCGTTCAATACCGGCGATGATTCTTACGAGTCGAAAGTAAAGAGTTTGGCCAACCCGGATGTTTACCTGGACGCATTGCTTGGCTATATCGAAGCCCCTGACAAGCTGTTGAGTATTGATAAAACTCATTTTAAGCTCAGCAAACTGGGCATTAAATTAGAGGATGACGATAGCGGGCAGCGCGCAAACGAGTTTGACATCCATGAGCTCACCTGGAGCAACGACACCCGAAATGTGGTGTTGCAAATTGCTTATGTTCGTTGAGTCAGCAGAAGAGAGAATAAAATTTCGGGTCTTGATGGTTTTTGCATGATTAACGATACTTTGTTAGTATCCGCAGCAGACAAAGGAGTAAATATGAACGAAATTTTCTTTATTGTAGAAGATGCCCCGGAAGGCGGCTATACGGCCAAGGCGCTCGGCGAGTCGATTTACACTGATGCGGATAATCTTGAAGAACTCCACGCCAACGTCCAGGACGCAGTTCGCTGCCATTTCGACGAAGACAAAAAGCCAAAGATGATTCGTCATTTCGTTCACTAACAAGTTATGTAGTTATGTAGGCCGGAATAAGACCACCCAAGCATAGCGCGAGGTGGCGTTTCCGGCAGATCGCGGGGTGCGCCGGAAACGCCCGCTTTCGCTGTCGCTCAAACAGGCTTATTCCGGCCTACTGGACTACAAAGCTATAGCTACGCTGTGGCATTGGGCAGCCAAGGGCTAGCTGGATTTTCCAGTAAATGGCCACTCTTATTATAGGCAATAAACGGGAATTTGGACTTATCTTTTAAGACCTTTATCTCGTTTTCAACAGTTTTGCTCATTTCTTCCTGAACCAGTTGGTGTAACTTGAACATTTCCTCGTTTGTTTCGTTTATGGTCTTCTCCAATGCCTCTAGAGCGGTTCCAAGCACAGGGATATTAAAAAGCTCTCCCCACATGTAGTTCTTTAAGAAATTCAGAAGGAATTCCCATGCGCTGTTAACTGAGAAGTACGATCCATCCTTGCTTTTTTTGATAGTGGCGATTACTTTTTCAAGTGATCGAAGCATAATAATGCTATCGATTTCTCCACTTAATTTGATTTCCTCAAGAATCTGAATTATCAAATCAAATAATTCAGGTAATCGGCTCTCCTTTTTGAAATGCTCAAAAATTAAGTCGAAATCGAATGCAGTCTCGGGGTTTACATCGAAGACCCATTGATAATTCTCTAAAGAAGTTTTAATCGAGATGAAATTCCTTAATAGTTCATATGCTGACCATTGCCCCGTTGTGTAGGCCGTTACGAATTTGATTGCTTGCATTAGCCATGAGGGTACATCGTTGGAGGAACAAAGCACCTGTAGATCTTTTGCTGCCTCAAGCATAGCTGCTGCACAAGCCATTTTATTGTTCGGGTCTTCACTAGCTAATGCTTTAAGTAATGGTTCCGATGTTTCAATAAGGCGCTGATGTTTCTCTTTAACTAATCTTAAGAAAAATTGAACACTGTCGTTTGCGGGCATTGATGGACTCCCATGCGAGTCAAGTAGGGTACGCTGTGCGTACCATTGGATGCCGAAAGGTACGCGCAGCGTACCCTACGAGGGTCTTATAGCCTTAAAACCAATATCGGTACGGTAGTAGACATTATCCCAGTGGATGCTGTTGGCTAACTTATAGGCTTTGCTTTGAGCTTCCTTAATATCATGACCCAAGGCGCAGGCGCATAACACCCGTCCGCCTGCCGTAACCAGATCGTTGCCGACTTGTTTGGTGGCCGCATGAAACACTTTGCTGTCTTCGTGTTCCTCGGCAGGCAAGCCGGAAATGGCCGCGCCGCTTTGATAGGTGTCGGGATAACCGCCCGCTGCCAAAACTACGCCTAATGCGGCGCGTTCGTCCCACTCGCTGCTGGTTTTGTCGAGATTGCCGGCTAGCGCAGCCTCGCAAAGTTCTACCAGGTCGCTTTTCAAGCGCATCATGATCGGTTGCGTTTCAGGATCGCCAAAGCGGCAGTTGTATTCCAGCACTTTAATGGAACCGTTGGCACTAATCATCAATCCGGCGTATAGAAAACCGGTATACGGCAGTCCGTCTTCCGCCATGCCTTTTAAGGTTGGTTCGATCACATCGCGCATGACCTTGTCGTGTATTTCAGGGGTGACGACGGGGGCAGGGGAATAAGCGCCCATGCCCCCGGTGTTGGGGCCTTGATCGCCATTGTCGCGGGCTTTATGATCTTGGGATGTCGCCATCGGCAAGGCGTGTTTGCCGTCGGCTATGACGATAAAGCTGGCTTCTTCGCCGGTCAGGAATTCTTCGATAACGACCCGGTTGCCCGCTTCGCCGAACACATTGCCGGATAACATGTCTTCAACAGCGGCTATCGCTTCTTGTTCGGACTGGGCGACGATGACGCCTTTGCCAGCGGCCAAACCGTCGGCCTTGACCACGATCGGCGCGCCTTGCTGCTTTATGTAATCGATGGCTTGCTGCTGGTCGGTAAAGGATTGGTATTTCGCCGTCGGGATGTTGTGGCGGATCATGAAGTCTTTGCAAAAAGTTTTCGAGCCTTCCAGTTGCGCGGCTTTTGCGGTTGGGCCGAAGCATTTGAGACCCGCTTCCTGAAAACGATCAACGATGCCCAGAACCAAAGGCACTTCGGGGCCGATGATAGTCAGGTCGACAGCTTCTTTCTGGGCGAATGCCAGCAGCGCCGCAATATCGTCGACGGCAATGGCGATGTTTTCAACCGACGGTTCCAGCGCGGTACCGGCATTGCCGGGCGCGACAAACACTTTTTCGACTTTGGCTGATTGCTTGGCTTTCCAGGCGAGGGCGTGTTCACGGCCGCCGCTGCCGACGATGAGGATTTTCATAATTAAAAGGCTAAGGGCTAAGGGCTAAGGGCTAAGGGCTAAGGGGAGGTTTTTTTTGCCTTTCGCCCTTTGCCCTTCGTCTAAAATTAATGCCTGAAATGACGCATGCCGGTAAAGACCATGGCGATATTATGCTCATCGGCTGCGGCTATGACTTCATTATCGCGCATCGAACCGCCGGGCTGGATGACTGCGGTGATGCCCGCTTCGGCCGCGGAATCGATGCCGTCCCTGAACGGGAAAAAGGCGTCGGAAGCCATCGCGGAACTCGGAACATCCAAGCCCGCATCGGCGGCTTTGATACCGGCGATTCTGGCCGAATAAACCCGGCTCATTTGTCCCGCGCCTACGCCGATAGTCTGGCCGTTTTTGCAGTACACAATCGCATTGGATTTGACGAATTTGGCGACTTTCCAGGCAAACAGCAAATCGGCCAGTTCCTGTTCGGTCGGGGCGCGTTTGCTGACTATTTTGAGGTCGGATGCGCTGATTTCACCAAGATCCTTGTCTTGAACCAACAAGCCGCCTGCAACACGTTTGAAATCAAGTGACGCTTGATTGGTGTTGTTCCAGGTGCCGCATTCCAGCACGCGCACATTTTGTTTTGCCGCCAAAACGGTTTGCGCGGCTGCGCTGATGGACGGCGCAATAATGACTTCGACAAATTGACGCTTGGCGATTTCAGCGGCGGTTTGTTCGTCCAGTTCGCGGTTAAACGCGATAATGCCGCCGAATGCCGAGGTCGGGTCGGTGGCATAAGCTTTGTCGTAAGCGTCAAGCAGGCTGTCTGCCTGGGCTACGCCGCAGGGGTTGGCATGTTTGACGATAACGCAGGTGGGCTGGTCGCCGAATGATTTAACGCATTCCAGCGCGGCATCGGCATCGGCGATATTGTTGTAGGACAGTTCCTTACCTTGCAATTGCTTGGCGGCGGCAATCGTGCCAACGGCCGGTGTTTTTTCCCGGTAAAACGCCGCATTTTGATGCGGGTTTTCGCCGTAACGCATGGTCTGGTTATGGTAAAACTGCAAATTCAGGGTGTCGGGAAACTGGATGCCGCTAATGTTGCCAAGGTAGGCAGAAATTGCGGTGTCATAACGGGCCGTGTGTTCAAAGCTTTTCAGCGCCAGATTGAAGCGGGTTTGTTGCGAAAGGCTGCTGTTGTTTTGCAGCTCGGCAATAACCGCTGCGTAATCGGCCGGATCGACGATGACGGCGACATCGGCATGATTCTTGGCGGCGGCGCGGATCATGGTCGGACCGCCGATGTCGATGTTTTCAATGGCGGTGTCCAAGTCACAGTCCGGATTGGCGATAGTCTGTTCGAAGGGGTACAGGTTGACCACTACCATATCGATCGGCTTAATGCCGTTTGCGGCCATCACCGCATCATCGATGCCCCGGCGCGCCAAAATGCCGCCGTGGACTTTGGGGTGCAAGGTTTTAACCCGTCCGTCCATCATTTCCGGGAAACCGGTGTAATCGGAAACTTCAGTCGCCGGAATGTTATGCTCAGCCAATGTCTTGGCGGTGCCGCCGGTAGACAGGATTTCGATGCCTAATTGATTGAGTTCCCGACAAAAATCCACGATACCGGATTTGTCGGATACGCTGACCAGCGCGCGGGTAACTTTTTTGTTCATGTAGATCTCAGAATGAAAGAGGGGGTAAAACCAGCCTTGTTTGGGTATTAGGACAGGCCGTAGAATTCCAGTTTTTTGCGCAAGGTGCTGCGACTCAAGCCCAATGCTTTGGCCGCTTTGGTTTGGTTGTAGCCTGAATGTTCCAGCGTTGCCTGCAATAAAGGCTTTTCAACTTCGCCGATGACCATCGCATGTAAACCCACCGCATCATGACCGTTCAGATGCAGGAAATATTGCTCCACGGTCTGTTTAACATGCGCGGATAAGGGAATGGTTGCGATTTTTTTGCTGTCTATGTTGATGATTTCGGCACTTTTTTGGGATGCGTTCATATTATGCAGCACTGTCGGAGGTTAAAAGATTAAATGCCGAATTAATCAGCGCTATTTGTTGGGATGGACATTGCGCCCGGTTGATATTGCTTTGGGCATCCTGGGCTACGGACTCAAGATGCTTAAAATACCAGGCTATATGTTTGCGCGCTATTCTAACACCGCTCGCATTGCCGTAGAAGCTATATAGTTTGTCCAAATGGCTTGATATTGTGTTGTGTATGTCCGTAACTGTTGGTTTTTCAAGGTGTTTGCCATGGTTGATAAAGTGACTTATTTGACTAAATAGCCATGGATTTCCTTGAGCGGCCCGACCGATCATAATGGCATCCGCACCGGTTGACTCAAGCACAAATCGGGCCTGTTCGGGGGAATCAATATCGCCATTGGCGATAACCGGAATACTGATTGCTTGTTTCACTTTTTTAAGGGTTTCATGTTCGGCTCGGCCTTCAAATTTACAGGCACGGGTTCGGCCGTGAATCGTCAACGCGGCAATGCCCGCATTTTCGGCTATGCGGGCTATTTCAACGGCATTGCGGCTGTGTAAATCCCAGCCGGTACGGATTTTTAACGTGACCGGAATATCGACGGCATTAACGACTGCATCAAGTATGCGCTTTACCAGCGCTTCGTCTCGTAATAGCGCGGAGCCTGCGGCAACCGAACACACCTTTTTTGCCGGACAGCCCATGTTAATGTCGATAATCTGGGCGCCTCGGTGGGCATTAAGTTTTGCCGCGTCAGCCATAAGTTGAGGGTCGGTGCCCAGAATCTGTACGGAACGTAGGCCGGTTTCACCGTCATGATCGGCTTTTAACAGCGTTCTTTTATGCTGACGTAACGCCGGATTGGATGCCACCATTTCGGACACGGCCAAGCCTGCGCCGAATTGCTTGCACAATTCCCTGAACGGGCGGTCGCTGATACCGGCCATAGGCGCAAGAATCAGGTTGTTTTTAAGTTGGTAAGGGCCGATGTGCATGGGGAAGGCGTAAACTACTCAAATAGTTAAAAATAGAACGCCGATGACGCAGATGATTATGATTTAATAAGATTTTTCTTGAGTTATCTGCGCATATCATAACTATCTGCGTCATCTGCGTTCTATCGCATTTGACGAATGAGTTTACTTGTCGCCGTCCTCGTTCCAAATCGGATTGTCGCGGTCTTCCGGTTCCAGTTTGGCAGCGTCTTCCGCATAGATATGCCAGAAAGACTTATCGATTTTGGCGTTGTTATAGCCTTCTTTTTTGTCGTGGGCGAACGGGCACCACCAGTTTTCAACAATCTTGACCATATAGGCATGCCATTCGAACAGGGCGACACTGTATGGGCAGTACCAGGTGCAGTTCAGTATCCAGAACAGTTTTGACTGGGAGGTGCTGGCCTTGAACGAGGCGTCCATGGTGATTTGGTTTTTTAAGGTATAACGATGGCTGGCCCGGTCAGGCAGGAAATCCGAGTAGGTCTTGAGGTTTTTGGCGCCCATCATCAGCAAGTGCCAATAAGTCATATAGGCGCTGGCAAACACAAAGGGAAGGGTAAAGATGGGCATGTAGACCAGGACCATGCCAATGGCTCTTTGCAATACCGGGATTTTCTGATGGTTTTTGCCGATTTCAACGCGACCGGAACAGGACTCACAAGCTTTCATTATTTTTATATCCTCATTTTTTTGTTGTTAGTAGGGGGGTTATAGTCGGTTTGGTATTATCCTCATTAAGTAACTGATAAATGCTCAGACACCCGGCACAGCAAAACTTTTGCAGGCCGTCACTGGTGGTCAGGGAAAATCCGGTGATTTCTACCGGTTGACCGCAGAGTACGCAGGGTTCCTTATCTTTTGCATTGACCATAAATTGCCCTTACATTTTACAAGCTTGAAGAGACAGAACAAAAAAAAGTTTTCAAATATTCGGTCTCGGGCGCTGCCGGGTCGATGGGGTGATCGGGTCCTTGTCCGCCCCCGGCAAAAAACACCAGATGACGATCTATGTGTCGTCCTGACGAGCGTAAAATCTCATGCAGGTTTTCACGGCTCAGGTGGTGTGAGCACGATGCCGAGACCAGTATGCCGTTTTTGGACAGTACTTGCAGGGCCAGGTGATTCAGGCGGCGATAAGCTTCGTAGCCTTGTTTGAAATCTTTTTTGCGTTTAATTAAAGCGGGCGGATCCAGTACGATAATGTCATAGAGCTGGTTTTCCAAACGAGCCTGCTTCAGGAATTCAAACACATCGCTGCGCACAAAGTGCATTTTATCCTGAACCTCGTTTAGCGCGGCATTATCCGCTGCCAATGCCAGAGCGCTTTCCGAGGCATCTACGCAGGTGACTTCCAAGGCTCCGGCCAACGCGGCAGGAATACCCCAGGCTCCGGTATAGGAAAACAAATCGAGCACCCGCTGGTTTTTGGCAATGCCCGCCAATTGCGCGCGGCTGCTGCGGTGATCGTAAAACCAGCCGGTTTTTTGTCCGCCCAGAATGTCGATTTTAAATTGCGCGCCATTTTCTTCAATGATCAACGGCTCGGGGAGCTTGCCGTAAGCCAGCTCGGATTCCAGGCTTAAACCTTCCTGTTGCCGCTGGCTGTTATCGTTTTTCAGGATAATGGCTTCGGGACTCAGCAATTCAATCAGCGCGGCAAATAGCGATTCCTTGCGCTGTTCTATCCCGGCGGTGGTTATTTGCACTGACAACACTGGGCCGAAACGGTCGATGACCAGTCCGGGCAAGCCGTCGCTTTCCCCGAAAACCAGGCGGTAGAAAGGTTTGTCGAACAGTTTTTCGCGCAAAGCCAGCGCAGTAGTCAGGCGTTCTTTGAAGAAGTTGGCGCCGCATTTCAAGTTGGGTTTTCTGGACAGAAGCCTCGCGCAGATCAGGGCTTGAGGATTGATGTAGGCGGTGCCCAGCACCTTGCCGTCGTCGCTTTTTACCTGAACCAGGTCGCCGGCGCTGAACTGCTCAAGCGGCGAGCGCTTGGTGTCGACTTCGTTGCTGAAAACCCAGAGATGGCCTTTGCGCAGGCGCTTGTCTTCGTTCTTTTTTAAATAAATTTCCGGATGAGCCATATTAATCAATGAGTTTAAAAGTATAACCGCCGACATTGGTTTTTGGTGCGGCGATGTTCAGGCTGATTGCGGCAGTCGCATCAGGGGACATGACTGACGTTGCAGCCTGGGTTTTGAGCAAATAGTCTTGCGCTCGAAAAACGCGCCGGGCGAACGGATTTTCAGCGTAGTCGAGCAAGGCCAGTTCCAGGTTCGGGTAAGGCTGCGCAAAAGCGGCCCGGTTGCGGATCACCGCCCTGAATAGCCGGCTGTGGTCCGGTAAAGCGGACAATGAGCCCTGCAATACTGCGAACTCGCCCGGATTTTTATAGGCGGGCAGTTGGCAATTCAGTTGTCGACATAGTCTTTCCAGTCCGGGCCGAAAGGTCGGGTTCCGGCTGAGCGCTGTGCCTTCAAAATACACTATTTGCCCGGCCAGCAGCAGTACAGCGCTAATCAGTCCTGCGCCCCAATAAGTGCTACCGGGTACGATTTCTCGGTCCCAGGGTAAGCGGGGCTGATTAGCGCTTGATGCCGTCAAGCCTGATCCAGTCTTCCTGTTGCACCGGCGCGTTGAACGCTATGTATTGCTGATAAGCGTTCATCACCGACTCGGCCTGTTCATGTAAAATGCCGGACAAAACCAGTTGGCCGCCGGGGGCGACCAGGTTGCAAATCTGTTCCGCCATGTCGATTAGAGGTTTTGCCAGTATGTTGGCCAGCACGATGTCCGCCTGAAACGGCGTAAATTGCTCGGGCAGATAGCAGGCTATTTTATCTTGCACCTTGTTTTTTAGCGCATTGCTTTGCGTTGCGGTGATTGCTTGCGGATCAATATCCACCGCGTGAGCTTCCTTGGCATCTAGCAATATCGCCGCAACGGCCAGTATTCCGGAGCCGCAGCCGTAATCGATGACGGTTTTGCCGGTTAAGTCATGGCTCGCCAGCCATTCCAGGCATAAGGCGGTGGTCGGATGAGTGCCGGTGCCGAAAGCAAGACCCGGATCGAGGGTCAGGCAAACCGTGCCTGCCTCATACTGTTCCTGATCGGTCGGGCAAACCCAGAGCTTCTCGGCAAACTTCATCGGCTTATAATATTCCATCCAGGCGCGTTCCCATTCCTGGTCGGCAACTTCTTCATATTTCCAGTTGCGCAATTGCTCTGCTTTAAACTGGGCGTAAACCAGCGTCTTGATCAGTTCGGGTTCGGCATCCAGTTCATAAAGTGCGATGACTTCGGTGTTGCTCCATATTTTGGTTTCGCCGATAGCCGGTTCGTAAACCGGTTCGTCCTCAGCGTCCATATAAGTAACGGACACGGCGCCGAGATTGTCGAAAAAGTCGGCAAGCCGGGGCGCGATGTCTTCATTGGTGATAACGGTAATTTGGTGCCAGGCCATGATTTGGAAATGTATGTGTGGGAGCGGATGATGGGTTAGTTATTCACCACGAAGGCACGAAGGACACGAAGTTTTAGAATTGCGTAGGGTACGCACAGCGTGCTCTACGCGACTGCATGGAGCAATTACCGATAGCTCAACGTATAAACTTAAAATCTTCGTGCCTCGGCAACTGCTCCTGCGTTGCTCTACCTCCTGCATCCATGCAGTCGTTCGTGGTGAATTTTTAATAAATCCCCAGCTTTTTTTCCAGGTAATGGATGTTTTGTCCACCGGCTGCAAACGCGCTGTCATTCATGATGTCGTGCTGTAGCGGGATATTGGTTTTAATGCCGTCGATGATGATTTCGCTTAACGCGGTGTTCATTCGGGCAATCGCGCTCTTGCGGTCTTCGCCGTGAGCAATCAGCTTGCCGATCATCGAGTCGTAATAGGGCGGCACTTTGTAGCCGTTGTAGATATGCGTCTCGCAACGGATGCCGGGGCCGCCAGGCATATGGAACTGGTCTATGGTACCGGGACAAGGCATGAAGGTTCTTGGATCTTCAGCATTTAACCGGCACTCAATCGCATGGCCCTGGATTTTTACCTGATCCTGGGTCATAGACAGTCGTTCACCTGCTGCAATACGCAGTTGCTCTTTGACAATATCAAAACCGGTTACCATTTCGGTGACTGGATGCTCGACCTGCACGCGGGTGTTCATTTCAATGAAATAGAACTCGCCTTTTTCATACAAAAACTCGAACGTGCCTGCACCCAAATAGCCGATGTCGACACAGGCTTTGGCACAGCGCTCACCTATGGTTTTGCGTTGTAATTCGGTGATGCCGGGCGCGGGCGCTTCTTCAACCACTTTTTGATGGCGACGCTGCATGGAGCAGTCGCGCTCGCCTAAATGAATGGCGTTGCCGTGCGAATCGGCCATGACCTGAAACTCAATGTGCCGTGGATCTTCCAGGAATTTTTCCATGTACACGGTAGGATTACTGAAAGCAGTACCCGCTTCGGCCTTGGTCATCGCGATCGCATTGATTAACGCTGCTTCGGTATGCACCGTGCGCATGCCCCGACCGCCACCGCCGCCAGCGGCCTTGATGATAACCGGATAACCGATCTCATGAGCTAGCTTCAGGTTCTTTTTGCTGTCATCCGACAGCGGGTCATTGTTGCCGGGAACGCAGGGAATTCCCGCTTCCAGCATGGCTTTCTTGGCGGAAATCTTGTCGCCCATCATGCGGATGGTTTCGGCATTCGGGCCGATAAAAACAAAGCCGCTTTGTTTCACCTTTTCAGAGAAATCGGCATTTTCAGACAAAAAGCCGTAACCGGGGTGAATGGCTTCCGCGTCGGTCACTTCAGCAGCACTGATAATGGCTGGAATATTCAAGTAGCTGTCAACGGATGCGGCAGGGCCGATGCAAACAGATTCATCGGCTAGGCGTACATGTTTCAGATCCCGATCCGCTTCGGAATGCACTGCAACGACCTTGACGCCTAATTCCCGGCAGGCGCGTAAAATGCGCAATGCTATTTCGCCGCGATTGGCGATAACGATTTTATCGAACATGAGTTTTCCGTCCCTGGTGTTATTCAATGATGAATAATGGTTGGCCATATTCGACAGGTTCTGCGTTTTCAACCAGAATTTTAGTGATGGTGCCGGTTTTGTCCGACTCGATCTGGTTAAGGATTTTCATCGCCTCAATGATGCACAAGGTGTCGCCGACCTGAACGGATTGGCCTACTTCGGTGAAAACCTTGGTGCCGGGCGAAGCGGAGCGATAAAAGGTGCCGACCATCGGCGACTTGACCACATGTCCGGTAATTTTTTCTTCGGCAGGCACCGCTGCAGAAGCGGCTACGGCAGGAGCTGCGGCAACCGGTGCGGGCGCATAGGCGACAGCAGCGGGAGCGGCGGAATAACGGCTGATGCGAATGGACTCTTCGCCCTCTTTGATTTCCAGTTCGGCAATGTCGGATTCTTCGATAATTTCGATGAGTTTTTTTATTTTTCTAATATCCATAGTTTTAATGTCTCTCGGCTAATATCTGATGAGCGGCCAGTAAGGCCAGTTCGTACCCTGTTGCGCCTAATCCGCAGATAACACCTATGGCAATATCCGAGAAATAGGAATGTTTTCTAAAAGGTTCACGTGCGTGGACGTTTGATAAATGAACCTCTATAAATGGGATCTTGGTTGCCAGCAGCGCATCGCGAATGGCGACGCTGGTATGAGTGAAGGCTGCCGGGTTAATAATGATGAAATCAACGTGGGCTTGGTAAGCCCCATGGATCAGTTCTACAATTTCGTGTTCTGCGTTGCTTTGATGGAAGTTAAGCTGATGACCCAGTTCGGCAGTCTTTTGTTCAAGAGTGTGCTTAATGTCGCCGAGGGTTTGATTTCCGTAAAGACCGGGTTCCCGAATACCTAACAGGTTTAAATTCGGCCCATTTAAAACGGTAATTGTAGCCATCAATTTTTGCAGTCAGTTTAGGGGTTAAAAAGCATTATTATCTGTTAATTTTGCCCAATTTATGGGGTTTTGTCCAGATATTCTGTTTTTAGCAAAAGTTAGCGACAGAATTCAGGCTGTTTGGAGTCGTTACGCACAAATCTGCTGATTTTGAAAGTTATTTATGCGTTAGCGCGGCAGTCGGGTGGGAAAGCATGGGTTACTCCACTTGGCTTGATTTAAACCAGTGATATTAGTTCAGCAACGGCGTAATAATTTCCAGTATTTGCTCTTTGGAAAACTCCCCCGGATGTCGACTTATGATTTGCCCTTGCCGGTCAACAATGAGGGTGTAGGGAACCGCATCAACGCTATTGCCCAGTTGATGAGCCAGGGTGACACCATTATCGCCGCCCAATAAAATCGGATAATTGATTTTATTTTCGGCGGCGTACTTGGCGACCGGTTCCTTATCCTCCAAAGCGATGCCGATAAACTGTACGCCTTGGTCGGCATATTGTTCCTGCAAGGCGACAAAACCGGGAATTTCTTTAAGACAGGGCGGGCACCATGTCGCCCAGAAATTGATCACCAATACCTTGCCCTGCCATTCGGCAATGTTGCGCTGCTGGCCGGACAGATCGGGCAGGTTGAACGCGGGTAAGGCGCTAGGAGTGGTTTTTTCAGCGGATGAAAAAAGATGCCGGGCGGTTACGCCAAGACTCAGGGCAATAATCGCGGCAATAATAATCAGGGCTGTTTTTTTCATAATGAGGTACGTTGCAGTGATTTAATAAAGGTTTCGGCATCCTGGTAGCCGATGACCCGGGATGCGGTTTTTTCCTGGTGGTCCAAACCGAAAAACAAGATGGCCGGTGGCCCGATCAGGTTGAATTTCGTTAACAGCGCTTTATCGTCATCCGAATTATTGGTGACATCAATTTGCAGTAATGCATAGCCTTTGAGCGCCTGTTTAACGCGCGGGTCGGCAAGAGTATAAGTCTCCATTTCCTTGCATGAGATGCACCAGTCGGCGTAAAAATCCAGCATGACCGGTTGATGGTTGGCATTGGCCTGCTTAATTCGGGCTTCCAGCGCCGCTATTGACGCGACTCGTTCAAAAACAATACCCGGTTCCGCGGCTTGCACAGTGCTCACGCCGAGTCCTTGCAGCGGCTTTAACGGGTTGCTGTTGCCCAGGCTAAAGCCGATCAGCAATAACAGGCCGTAAGCCAGCATCATCAAGCCTAAGCCTTTCCACAGCTTGCGCCAGCCGGAGCTGTTTTCGGGCAGCGGATCGACGGCGCTGAGGTATATGGCCGGAAATATCAGCAGCATCGCCCACAGCATCATGATCACGTTGCCCGGCAAAATCCGGCTGAGCATCCACACCGCGACCGCCAGCATGATGACGCCGAATACCGCTTTGGTGGAATTAAGCCAGTCTCCGGCTTTGGGCAGCAGTTTTCCGGCGGACGCGCCCAGCAACAGCAACGGGATGCCCATGCCTAAACCCAAGGCAAATAAGGCGCTGCCGCCCAACACTGCGTCGCCGGTTTGGCCGATATAAATCAGCGCACCCGCCAATGGCGCGGCAACGCAGGGACCGACGATCAGCGAGGATAGCGAGCCCATGATGGCGGCGCCCCAGAGCGAGCCGTCACGGTGTATTTCACTGGAATTATGCAGTTTGACCTGTAACGATTTGGGCAGTTCCAGATGATAAAAGCCGAACATGGACAGGGACAGCGCTACAAAAACGGCGCTGAACAGGCCGATGATCCAGGGTTGCTGAAAAGCGGTTTGCAGGTTGCTGCCGAATAACGCGGCGAGTATGCCGAACACCGTGTAGGTCAGCGCCGATGCAATCACATAACTTAAGGACAGTGAAAAGGCCCGGCCGGTGGTAATCCGGTTGCCGTGGCCGACGATAATGCCCGATAAAATCGGAATCATCGGAAAAATGCACGGGGTCAGCGATAACAACAAGCCGAAGCCGAAAAAGCTGAGCAAGGTTATCGGTAAGCTGTCCTTGTGCAAGGATTGTACGATTTGATCCTGTTCGGAAAGTTCCGGCGCGGCCGGTTGCTGGGCGATCGGCAGGGCCAAGTCGATTTTTTTGCTCATCGGCGGATAGCAAACGCCGCGGTCGGCACAACCCTGATATTTTGCCAGCAGGGTAATGGTTTGTGCCGCTTGGTTGGAACGGATAAGCGGCAGGTCAAAGTCGAGTTCGTCGTGGAAGGTTTCAACCTGGCCGAAGGCTTCATCCTGTTTAGGGGCACCTCTGGGAATATCGTACGTTCCAAGCTTTACGCCGTCGGCGTTAACCAGTTCAAATTGGACCTTTTCCCGGTACAGGTAATAGCCGTCGGCAATACGCCAGTTAACATGCACGGTGTGATCGTCTTTGACCGATGCAAAAAACTCGAAAGCCTGATCCGGCTGTAGCAGGTCATCTTCAAACAAGTTAAGTTTCAAGCTTTGAGCGCCTTTTAGCAGTTGCTTGACCGGATCGATTTTGGCAGAAGGTGCGGGCAGCTTGAGATCGAAAGTGGTTTTCTGCGGCGGATAGCAAATGCCCCGGTCGGCACAGCCCTGGTACTGCACTAACAGCTGCAGGGACGATGCGCCGTTTTCGACGGTTAAGGCAACCGGAACGTTCAGGGTATTGCGGTAAATAACCACATCGCCAAAGTTTTCATCGTGATGGGTTTGCCCGGACGGAAATGCCGGCTCGCCTAACCGGATTTGCCCGGTTTTTGACTCAAAACGCATTTTATTGCGGTAAAGATAATAACCTTCGGCGATGTCCCAGGAGATTTCAATCCGGTCGGCGGCAATCGCTTTGGCCGAAACCTTGAAGGCCTGGTCGGGCGGCAGGATTTCGTCAGCGCCCAGCGCAAAGGTCGATTGGCTGACAAGCGACAGGAAACAGAGAACAATTATTTTAAAGAGTGGCATGAATCTATCCAATTCAGGTATTCGGGTAAGCCGCGCTCAATGGTGACGGCAATTATTTCAGGCAGTTCGTAAGGATGATGGTTGCGCAGGGTCGTTTCAATAGCCTGATAGTGATCTTTATGCGCCTTAATCAGCAATAGATGTTCCTGGGCGGATTCAATTTGTTCCTTCCATGTATAAATAGAGGTCATGCCGGGTAAAATATTTACACAGGCGGCCTCGTTATTTGCGACCAGCAGTCGGGCTATCTTTTCAGCCGTGTCTTTATCAGGGCAAGTGCAGAAGATTATTTGATGGTTGGCAGACATGTTACAGGTCATAAAAGCTGGGGCGTCGGATATTATCCTAGAAATTAACCGGAATTGCCCTTATATTGTAACGACGATGATTACAACACGGGTACTTTAGATGAAAATTTTTCAAACGCTATTTCTGGTCGTCCTGATTATCCCTTTTGCAGAAATTTATTTGCTGCTGCAGGTAGGTGGAATTATTGGTGCATTCCCGACCATTTTGCTGGTGGTGTTTACCGCGGTGCTGGGCGCTTGGCTATTGAGACAGCAAGGTTTTGCAACGTTTCAGCGATTTCAGGAGAGTTTGGCGCAAGGCGAGATTCCCGCTTATGAGATGGTGGAAGGCCCTATTATTCTGGTAGGAGGGGCATTATTGCTAACGCCGGGATTTATTACGGATATAATCGGCTTTGCCTGTTTAATTCCGCAGTTGCGCAGGAAAATCGCCCAATATGTGATTGAACATTATCTTGTTCAGGCCGGGGCGCATTTTCAGCAGGCAAAAACGGCTGAAAATAATGTGTTGGAAGGCGAGTTTAGTAAAGAAGAGTAGGAAAGCGAAAGATTCAAGACAAAAGGCACAAGACTAAATTTCGGTTTTTGTCTTGTGCCTTTATGACTTAGCTTTCTGTAGAATCGTTTTCTGTGGAGCCGCTTTCAGCTGTTTCGCAGGTGTTTTTATTGAGTCCTGAATAAACCGGGCACCAACCTGAATAACCTGTTGCAACAAGAACCAGACCCACCAATAATAAAAGAACCTCACCGCCAGGGACGAAAAGAGAAATAACCAGAAGTGCCGATCCCGCATATAGACGGTATTTCTTTTCCTTCTCGCCAACATTGTGTTCAAATTTAAGCATACGTTTAAAATCAAAATTCATCTTAAAATCCTCTGTGTGTAGTTATTATTATCTTTAGCAAAGTAACGGTTCGGTCTGTCATTATCGAACCCATGCAATATACACAGCTCCGAAAAATGTGCAAGCGAAAAAAATAATGGATGTTACCTCAATAATAGATCCCCTCAATGATGCCCAACGTCAGGCAGTTACCGCGCCTTCCCAAGCCATGCTGGTTTTGGCCGGCGCCGGCAGCGGCAAGACTCGCGTATTAGTGCATCGCATCGCCTGGCAGATTCAGGTGCTGGGCGTGTCGGCGCACAGCATTCTGGCGGTAACGTTTACCAATAAAGCGGCCAAGGAAATGCGCGGCAGGATTGAGGATTTGCTCAATATGTCCGCGCAATCCATGTGGATAGGCACTTTTCACGGTGTGGCGCACCGGCTGTTAAGGCGGCACGCCAAACAGGCCAAATTGCCGGAAACCTTTCAGGTAATGGATTCCGGCGACCAGTTGAGGCTTATCAAGCGCCTGCTGGCTACGCTCAATCTTGATGCGGATAAATGGCCGCCGCGCCAGGTGCAATGGTATATCAATGCGCAAAAAGACGAGGGCATCAGGGCGCGGCATATGATGGAGACCGGCGATCCTTACCAGCGTCAAATGCTGATCATATATAAAGCTTATGAAGCGCTGTGCGACCGCTCCGGTCTGGTGGATTTTGCCGAGCTGCTGCTGCGGGCGCATGAATTGCTGCGCGACAACCCCGATGTGCTGGATTTTTATCAGCAGCGTTTCAGGCAGGTTCATGTCGATGAGTTTCAGGACACCAATACCATACAATATGCCTGGTTGCGGCTGCTGACCGAGGGCAAGGACAATATCTTTGTCGTAGGCGATGACGATCAGTCGATTTACGGCTGGCGCGGCGCGAAGATTGAGAATATCTACAGCTTTCAAAAGCATTACCCGAATCATCAAGTCATCAAGCTGGAACAAAATTACCGCTCGACCGGCAATATCCTGAAAGCCGCCAACAAGGTCATCAGCGTCAATGACGGTCGCATGGGTAAAGAGCTGTGGACCGATGCCGGTGATGGCGATTTGATTTCCCTGTATGCGGCATTTAACGAACAGGATGAAGCCCATTTTGTGGTCGAGCGCATCAGGGCCTGGGTAAACGAGGGGGGCATGCGCAAGGATGTTGCCATTCTGTATCGATCCAACGCCCAGTCCCGCCAGTTTGAAGAAAGATTGATGACCACCGGCACGCCCTACCGGGTTTACGGCGGGTTGCGCTTTTTCGAACGGGTGGAAATTAAAAACGCGCTGGCTTATTTACGGCTGATGTCCAACCGCGATGACGATGCTTCGTTTGAACGGGTGATCAACACCCCGACGCGCGGCATAGGCGCCAAAACCATCGACGATATTCGGAACATTGCCAGGGATCAAAGTCTTTCGTTATGGGCGGCGGCGATCGTGCTGATTAATCAGCGAAGCTTATCGGCAAGGGCGACCAATGCCCTGATAGGCTTTTTAGAGTTGATTAAGCGGTTTGACGGACAGGCGGAAGGCCTTGAACTTTTTGAAAAGGTCAAACTGGTGGTCGAAAAAAGCGGCCTGATTGAGCTGTATCAAAAGGACAAGGCGGACAAAGGCGAAGAAAAAGTAGAAAACCTGGAAGAGCTGGTCAACGCGGCACGGCTTTTCGATGCGAGCACCATCGGAGATCTGGAAGATCAAGAAAATTTGGGCGAGCTGGATATGTTTCTGGCGCATGCCACACTGGAATCCGGTGAACTGCAAGGCGATGACTTCGACGATTGCGTGCAGCTGATGACCCTGCATTCGGCCAAAGGACTGGAGTTTAAGCAGGTGTTCCTGGTTGGCATGGAAGAAGGCTTATTCCCGTCGCAACAGTCTGTTGATGATGTCGGGCGGCTCGAAGAGGAACGCAGGCTTTGCTATGTCGGCATTACCCGCGCCATGAAACAGCTGTATCTGACTTATGCCGAATCCCGGCGTTTATACGGACGGGAAAGTTATCCCAGACCGTCACGGTTTCTGCGCGAGATTCCGGCTGAACATATCCAGGAAGTCAGGATGCGGGCCACCGTGACGCGTCCGGTGACTTCGGTAAAACCGAAGGCGCAGTCGTTGCAAACGGAAGGAAAATACAAACTGGGGCAACGCGTCAGTCATGCCAAATTCGGTGAGGGCGTGGTGTTGCAGATGGAAGGCGACGGCGCGCAGGAAAGGGTGCAGATCAATTTCAAGCAAGGAGGCCTCAAGTGGCTGATACTGGCTTATGCGCAATTGGATGTGCTGTAGGGCGTGCCGTGCGCGTCAGGGAGGGTGAGTTTTAAACGTCAATAATCTCAATTTGCGGGAAGGCGCGCGGCACTCCGCACTTGGCGGAGTAAGCATCAGCAGCGAATGATGCGCTTCACTTTATTGCGCGCATCCTGCGGCCCTAGAAAACAATCAATTCAGAATACCCTCTAAAAACTAACTTATGACACTTGCAAAATTAACGCTCACGCGCCTGGAAAATCTTTTACTAACTGCCTGCGACGATCTTCGCGGCAATATGGATGCAAGTGAATACAAAGAGTACATTTTCGGTATGCTGTTTCTCAAGCGCGCCAGCGATTTGTTTGATCAACGTTGCGAGCAGCTACGCAAGGAACTGCAAGAGCAAGGCCTCTCGGAAGCCGATATAGCCGAAGAATTAAAAGACATCGATAATTTCTCAGGTAAATATTTCTATGTGCCGCCGACAGCGCATTGGAGCGCCGTAAAGCATCTTAAAGAAAATGTCGGAACCGGCTTGAATAAAGCCCTGGAAGCGATTGAAGATAATAATATCGACGCCCTGCAAGACGTTTTAAAAGGCATCAACTTCAACCGCAAAATCGGCCAGCGTACCTTGGATGATGACACCTTGGCCGATTTTATCCAGAATTTCGAAAAAATCCCCTTGCGTGATGAAGACTTCGAGTTCCCCGATCTGTTGGGTTCGGCTTACGAATGGCTGATCAAATACTTTGCCGATTCGGCGGGCAAAAAAGCCGGTGAATTCTACACCCCTGCCGAAGTGGTGCGGGTTTGCGTCGAAATTTGCGATCCGCAACCGAATATGAGCGTTTACGATCCTACGGTCGGCTCCGGCGGCATGCTGATTCAGGCGCGCGACTATATCCGCGAATGCGGCGGCGATGACTCGGACCTTGCCTTATACGGACAGGAAAAAATGGGCACCACCTGGTCTATCTGCAAAATGAATATGTTGTTGCATGGCATTTCACATGCCGATATTCGTCAGGAAGATACCCTGAAAAACCCGGATCATCTTGCTGAAAACGGCGAGTTGAAACGCTTTGACCGCGTAGTCGCCAACCCGCCATTCAGCCAGAATTACACTAAAAAAGACATGAAGTTTCCCGGCCGTTTTGCGGTGTCAATGCCGGAAAAAGGCAAAAAAGCCGATTTGATGTTTGTCCAGCATATGCTGTCGGTGCTTAAAGCCGACGGCAAGTTAGCCAGCGTGATGCCGCACGGCGTATTGTTTCGCGGCGGCGAAGAGCGGGAAGCGCGTAAATACTTCATCACCAAAGGCTATCTGGAAGCCGTTATCGGCTTGCCCGGCAACCTGTTTTACGGCACCGGTATTCCTGCCTGCATTCTGGTCATGAACAAAGCCGGAGCGGCGGAACGCAAGCAGGTATTGTTCATCAATGCCGACCGCGAATACAAGGAAGGCAAAGCCCAGAACTTTTTGCGGCCTGAAGATATAGACAAAATCGTCCAGGCCTACCGTGAGGGTAAAGGCGTTCCGGCTTATGCACGCCTAGTGCCGATTGATGAAATAGCCAAGGAAGATTACAACTGCAATATCCGCCGCTATGTCGATAACGCGCCGCCGCCGGAGCCTCAGGACGTGTATGCACATTTGCATGGCGGTGTACCCAGTACGGAAATAGACGCCTTGGCGCATTTTTGGGACAACTACCAAGGCTTGCGCGAAAACTGCTTTATTCCCCGTGCAAACGATGCCAAGTATCACGATTTCAGCAATGCGATAGCCGATAAACGAACAATTGCCGCGCAAGTCAGCGCCTTTAGCGGCGTCATCGAGCGTCAGCAAACCTTTATGCAGCAAGTAGAAGCTTGGTGGCAGGAGAATTTGCCGTTTATTGCAGCGCTGGCTCCCGACCCTGAAAACCAAAGCGAACTAATGGGCAACGTTTACGCCCTGCGCCGCGCCTTGCTTAAAAGCATAGGTATCGCTCTGGGCGGTCAAAACCTGTTAACCGACTATCAGGTGCGCGGCGCTTTTGCCAACTACATCAACCTGCTGAAAGCCGATTTAAAATCGATAGCCGCCAGCGGTTGGGGGTCGGAACTGATTCCCGATCACGATATTCTGATCAGCCAATTCCCCGAGGTGCTGGAAAAAATGCAGCAAGACAGCGCCCGCTTGGCTGAATTGCAAGCCTTGTTTGCCGCCGCCGATGAAGAGGACTTTGACGACAGCGAAGAAACCGGCGTGTTGCCCGGCAGTGAAGTTAAATCGCTAAAAGAGGAATTGAAGAACCTGAATGCCGACTGGAAAGCGCAGTTAAAAACGCTCAAGGCGGCGGCCTCCGATATCTTTACCGAAATCAAAGTGTCGAGCTCGCTGCCCAAGAGCGCCAATAAAAATTATTATTGCGCCGAAGGGTTTGGCCTACAGGATGTTGTGTTTGCTAACGGTCAGCGCATTTTGGATTTGGCGCAACAAGCGGGCTTGCAATCGGAATGGATGAGCATTGTTGAACAGGCGATGGAAGCCGGGCAACTGGCGAAAACGCTGGCGGTAGCGGTTGAAAATCGCCTGGAAGCGCATAAAAAACTGGAAGATGAGGCCAGAACCTTAAAAGCCGACATCCGGGCCATCGAAAACAAGCAACAGGAACTGGTCGAGCAAGCGCGAGCCAATATCAGTAACGATGAAGCCCGTGTCGTGATTATTGAACGGCTAAGGCAGAGTTTGATGGATACCTATCAGGCTTATTTGCGGGCCGATCAGCGGCAGTGTGTGGCGGCGATTGAAAATCTTTGGAGTAAATATGCGGTGACGGCCAAGCAGATTGAGGCTGAACGCGATCAGGCGGCGGAAGAGTTGAAGGCGTTTTTGGTGGAGTTGGGTTATGAGTGAGTTTCCGACTCAACGCCTTGACAAGTTTATTGATGAAGGAACGGTCTTGCTAGGACGTGGCGATGTTATCTCCAAAGAAGATATTGAAGCACATCCAGGTCCTTACCCTATCTACTCTTCATCTGCCCACAACAATGGGAAATTTGGCGAGTACGGCAAGTTTATGTTCGATGAAGAACTGATAACTTGGTCGGTAGATGGTGGAGGAAATTTTTTCTATCGAACAAAGCATAGATATTCTGTGACAAACGTTTGTGGCTATATGCGGCTACGAGGCGAGGAGTTACACCCGAAGTTTGTTTTTTATTCACTTGCAAATCAGCACCGATTTCTAACATTTGATTACACATCAAAGGCACATCCAAGTGTTATCAAGAAGCTGTATTGGTTACCAACTATAGCTAGAGAGCAGCAGCAAAAAATTGCCGCCATTCTTACCAGCATCGACACAGGGATTGAAAAAACCGAATCCCTAATCGCCAAATATCAAAAAATCAAAGCAGGTTTAATGCACGACCTGTTTACTCGCGGCGTTACCGCTGATGGCAAACTGCGCCCACCCCGCGAACAAGCACCGGAGCTTTACCAGGAAACGCCTGTTGGTTGGATTCCGGTAGAGTGGGATTGCGAAGAGCTTCAAGATTTATTAGCACCAGTAGCCAATAATTTAAGAAGCGGTCCTTTCGGAAGTGCGTTATTAAAATCAGAATTGGTTGAAGAGGGAATCCCGTTTCTTGGAATCGATAATATTTTTTCTGAGCGTTTTGAAGGGAATTTTAGACGGTTTATTCCTGCGAGAAAGTATTTAGAACTTAATAGATACGCTGTACGGCCAAATGATGTGGTCATTACAATTATGGGGACAGTCGGTAGATGCTGTGTGTTACCTGAAAATATTGGCTTGGCTTTGTCATCAAAACATCTTTGGACAATGACGTTTGACGAAAAGAAAGTATTCCCTGAATTAGTGTGTTGGCAATTGAATTATGCCCCTTGGGTTTTAGCTTGGTTTAGAAGGGAATCTCAGGGCGCTGTCATGGATGCAATACAGTCGTCAACTTTAAGAACCTTACGATTACCGGTGCCTGATATAAATGAGCAAAAGCTGATTCTGAAAAGATATTTAACATGCCACTCTAAAATCACCTCAGAACAAAATAAACTAGAGAAACTAAAGAAACAAAAAGTCGGACTGATGCAAGATCTGCTCACGGGCAAAGTCCCGGTCAAGATTGACGAACCCGACCAGGAGTTTGCCTGATGCCGACTTTTACGCTGGTTCCCAAGCTCCATCTTGGGAACCCGGTTGACGAAGCTCTCGGCAACTGCTCCCTGCGTTGCTCTACCTCCTGCATCCATGCAGTCGCAGCTTCGCGAGACGGGAAGCTGGAGCTTCCAGCACTGAATTCCCAAGCTGGAGCTTGGGAACTAGCACAGCCAGCACAAGTCACCGTTAACGTCGATTTACCCTGCAAGGAATTTGGCTGATGCCGACTTGCTGGATTATCGCCGGACCCAATGGCGCAGGCAAAACCACCTTCGCGCTGGAGTATTTGCCGCAGGTGGCGAAGTGCTCCCGCTTTGTCAATGCCGACCTGATTGCGGCGGGTTTATCGCCGCTTGCCCCCGAGCGTGAGCTGCTGGCCGCCAGCCGTTTGTTTCTGGCAGAAATTGAAGCCCACATCCAACAACGAGAGGATTTTGCGTTTGAGACCACGCTGGCCGGACGTAGCTACTTAAAACTGGTGCGGCGCTTACACGACGAAGGCTGGCGGATTGAACTCATTTATCTGGCGTTGCCGAGCATTGAAATGTCCCGGCTGCGCGTGGCCGAACGAGTGGCGCACGGTGGGCACCATATTCCTACGGCGGACATCGAGCGGCGCTTTGGCCGCAGCTTGAGCAATCTGTTTGAAGATTTCAGCCTTGCCGTGGATAATTGCCGTTGCTACATGAACATCGACGCACTGCCTGAATTGATTTTTGAACAACAGGGCGAGTTGCGCAGCATCGTTCATGCCGCCCATTACCAGTATCTTCTTGAGCAGGCCATACCATGATCATTAAATCTGTACCACCCTCCCCGGAAGCGCTAGCCATACTCAAAGCTTTGCAAGAAGCCGTCAGTAAGAACCTGGACAAAAAAAGGCGGCTCGGCCAATACGCTGTGATCTGGAAAGACGGCCATCCTGTTCTGGTTGGCGACGATGTGCCGAAGTCTCCGCTCTGAACGCTCTACGCTGGTTCCCAAGCTCCAGCTTGGTAACCTAGTTGACGAAGCTCTAGCTTCGCGAGACGGGAAGCTAGAGCTTCCCGTACTGAATTCCCAAGCTGGAGCTTGGGAACTAGCACACTAGCGCACTCTTAAGTTGATACCCATGCCACCACTGGAAACACCCCATGTCTGAATACTCGGAAGTCGAAAAGCCATTTCTCAACCAGCTTGAATCCTTAGGCTGGACGGTTATCGACCAAGGCTACCAGATGATCCCTACCGATCCGGCTAAAAGTCTGCGCACCAGCTTCCGGGAATGGTTGCTGCCGGATGTGTTTCGCGACTCCGTGCGGGGCATTAACAGAACCGATGACGGACAAGCGTGGCTGACGGATAAGCAACTGGATGATTTACGTGATCAGCTGTTACGCCAGCCCAATCGCACCTTGTTGGAAGCGAGTGAAGCCATTCAGGCTTTATTGTTTAAAGCACAGGTTGATGTGAATGAACTGACCGGCGAGCAAGATCCGGTGGTCAGGCTGATTGATTTTGCCCGGCCTGAAAACAACCGGTTTCATGCGATCAATCAGTTTCGGGTCAATACACCGGGTTGCGTGAAAGAATTTATCATTCCCGATATTGTGCTGTTGGTTAATGGGATTCCGTTAGGCTTGGTCGAGTGCAAGGTGGCGGGGGCGAATTGCGCCAATCCGATGCACGAGGCTTTTATTCAGCTACAACGTTATCGTAATGCGCGTCGGGAAACCCATGAAGCAGGCTTAAAGGAAGGTGAACCGCGTTTGTTTCACAGCAGTTTATTGTTGATTCGCAGCCGGGGCGAGCAGGCCGACTACGGCACCATCACCTCGGGAGAAGAACATTTTTACGCCTGGAAATCAATCTGGCCTGAACATTATGCCGAGTTTGAAGCGCCGTTGGGCATCGTGCGGGAACAGGAGTTGTTGATTCAGGGCATGCTGAATAAGGAAAACCTGCTCAGGATTTTGCGTACTTGCACGGTGTTTATGGATACCGACGGCGGGCCCCGTATCAAGGTGGTGTGCCGTTATCAGCAATTCCGGGCGGCTGGTAAAATTATCGAACGGCTGCGGACGGGTGAAAGCTCAATGGCGCGTAGCGGTGTGGTTTGGCATACCCAGGGTTCCGGCAAATCGCTGACCATGGTGTTCGTCGCCCGTATGCTCCGGACTTTAAAGGATTTGAGCGACTTTAAAATACTGTTGGTCAATGACCGCACCGACCTGGAGGATCAACTGGGCGAAACGGCGAATTTAATCGGCGGGCGGGTCAATATTATTGAAAATACCAAAGCACTGCGCGGCCATTTAAGCGCCGACACCTCGGATATCAACATGGTCATGGTGCATAAATTTCAGGAGCGGCAACAGATTCTGCCGCAGCTGGTTGCGGAAGCCTTGGGCAGTTATCAGGCGATACCGAGCGGCAAAACCTTTGGCGTGGTCAATGACTCGGAACGCATCATTCTTATGATCGATGAGGCGCACCGTACCCAGGGCTCCGACTTTGGCGATAACCTGTTTGAAGCCTTTCCTAATGCGACACGAATCGCCTTTACCGGCACACCGCTGATTACCGAGCGGCACGGCGAAAAGAAAACCGTGAAGCGCTTTGGCGAGTATATCGATTGCTATAAGTTGATGGATGCGGTTAATGACGGGACGACGTTGCAAATTCTTTATGAAGGCAAAACAGCGGATACCGCGCTGAATGAAAAGAGCGTGTTTGAAAATAAATTTGAGGATTTGTTTAAAGAGCGCACAGATGAAGAACTGCTGGCGATCAAGAAAAAATACGGCGCTACCGGGGATATTCTGGAGGCGGAAAAACGCATCGAAGCGATTGCCCGCGATTTGGTGAATCACTATATCGATAATATTTTACCGAATGGTTTTAAGGCGCAGGTGGTGTGCCATTCCAAGGTAGCGGCGATTCGTTATCAGTTTTATATTGAGCAGGCTATTGCCGAGCGTTTAAAGCGGGAGCAACAGCTGGCTGTTGGCGATGCGGACTTGGTTGCCCGGATTGGCTTTTTGAAAGCAGCAGTGATTATCTCGTCTGACGGCACCAATGAGGCTGCCTCGGTCACGCGGGTTCGTAAACAGGCCAAGGCCTTTAATGCGGTAGATAATTTTTGCAAGCCTTTTGATCCGGAGGATACCGATAAAGAATACACCGGCATTGCTTTTTTGATTGTCTGCGATATGTTGCTGACCGGCTTTGATGCACCTGTTGAGCAGGTGATGTATATCGATAAAAAAATCAAGGAACACACTTTGTTACAGGCGATTGCCAGAGTCAATAGGGTTAAGAAAGGCAAAAATCGCGGTTATGTGGTCGATTATATCGGCTTGGCGAATCACCTGACCGAAGCGCTTACCTTATATGCGGCAACCGAGGAGCAGGAAGAGCTGCGCGACGGTTTAAAAAATATTACTTCGGAGCTGCCGATTCTGGAAGAGCGTTATCAGCGCTTGCTTCAGCATTTTAAAGCAGCGGGCGTTAACCGGATTGGCGCTTTTGTGCAGGGCGAATTGCCTGACTTGCAAGCGGATGCTGCGGTGGTTCATGCGGCGGTTAACGTTTTAAAGGATGAGAAGTTACGCGCGGATTTTGAGGTGTATTTTAAAAAGTTTTTGCTGAGTCTGGATGTCATCTTGCCTCATCCGGCAGCAAATCCGTTTAGAGTTCCCGCCAAACGGTTTGGTTATATTTTGCGAGTCACCAAGGAACGCTATAAAGATGAAAGCCTGCAATTGGGTGATGCGGGTGAAAAGGTCAAACGTTTGATCAATGAGCATTTAATCAGTTTAGGTATCAATCCTAAAGTACCGCCGGTTGAATTGCTTTCGGAAGATTTCATTCAAAAACTGAATGAACATGCGGGCGGCAATGACGAGGCGAAAGCTAGCGAGATGGAACATGCGATTCGTAAGCACTGCACGGTACACTTTGATGAAGACCCGTCGTTCTATAAAAGCTTGTCGGAAAAAGTTGAAAACCTGATTGAAAAACATCAGGGGGAATGGGAGGTGCTGGCAAAGGAACTGGAAAAGCTAAGAGGCGTGGCCATTGCCGGTCGGCAAGGCGGTGAGGAAGGTATGACGAAAGAGGCGACCACTTTCTATGACTATATTGTGGCGCTATCTTTTCCTGACGGCGGCGTACCGGCAGGATCAAAGACTGCGATTAAGTTATTGATGGAGCAGGTAGTGGAACAGTTGCAGGATTCTATCGGCAGTATCGATTTTTGGCATAATCCCGATAAGCAAAAAAAGATGCGCAGTGAGTTGAAACGCTGCGTGTTATTGTCTGGCGTAGAAGAGCTGAAACAGAGCCGGGAGCGCATTGCGGTTGAGATTATGAAGTTGGCGAAAAACCGTCATGACGAATTATTGAAAAATTAGCCATGAATTTACGAAAAGTTAGAGACATTGAATATCGAGTACTCCCTGGCACAGAACGGAAAACCACCGATATTGTGATCGAGCGTGATGGGCTGGTAAATGTGCGCCCACCTCGGCATTTTTCAGCGGAACAGGTTGACGCTGTTGTCGAAAGTAAGCGCATGTGGATCTATAAGAATCTTGCCGAATGGCGGGACATGAATGCTGTTCGGGTGCTGCGCGAATGGGTTAACGGTGAAGGTTTTCTGTATTTAGGAAGCTCTTACCGATTATTGTTTGTTACTGAGCAGGACGAGCCTTTAGTGCTAAAAAACGGCCGTTTTTGTTTGCGCTGGGATATTATTGAGCAAGGTGGCGAGCAGGCGGCTAAAGTTGTTTTTGAACGTTTTTTTGTGGATAAAGGGCTAGAGCGTATGCAATCTCGTGTTGGTTATTTTGCCGCTAAAGTGGGTGTTAAGCCGCTGTCAGTAGCAGTCAAGGACTTAGGCTATCGCTGGGGTTCTTGCTCGAAAGACGGCAAGCTGGCTTTCCATTGGAAGTGCATGATGGCCCCGCCCAAGATTATCGACTATATCATTGCGCATGAGCTTTGCCATCTGCATCATAGAGATCATACCGACGCTTTTTGGAATGAAGTTGATAAGGTGTTGCCGGATTATCGGGAAAGAAAGGAAAGTCTACGGAACAATGGGGCAAAGTTTGATTTGTAGGATACATAGCGTCGCCCCCAAGCTTGAACGGGTATATTTTTAACGGATTACAGAAGCAACTTCAAAAATGAAGGCTGCTGTGCTGGGATTACTTTATCAGCAAGTAGCCTATTATATGAACACACTTTATAATAGCCGGCAGACCGCATTGGGCTGTGGGTATTTATATCCGCAACAGCAATGACTCTCGGCTTGATTATTCTCAACGTAACAGATTGAACAGGAACCCCTTAATGTCACAGAAAATTTTAGATGTAGTAAAACCCGGTGTTGTAACTGGTGATGACGTACAAAAAATCTTTGCGATTTGCAAAGAAAACAGCTTTGCATTACCTGCGGTAAATGTCATTAACACTGATTCGATTAATGCAGCGTTGGAAGCGGCCGCGAAAGTGAAATCGGCTATCGTTATCCAGTTTTCCAATGGCGGCGCAGCATTTGTTGCCGGTAAAGGCCTTAAAGCGGAAGGTCAGCAAGCGGCCATCTTGGGTGCTATCTCCGGTGCTCAACACGTACACCAAATGGCTGAAGCTTACGGCGTACCGGTTATTTTGCACACTGACCACGCGGCTAAAAAACTGCTGCCTTGGATTGACGGATTGTTGGATGCCGGCGAAAAGCATTTCGCGGCAACCGGCAAACCTTTATTCAGCTCGCACATGCTGGATTTGTCTGAAGAAAGCCTGAAAGAAAACATCGAGATTTGCGGCCAATATCTGGCGCGCATGTCCAAAATGGGCATGACCCTTGAAATCGAATTAGGCTGCACCGGCGGCGAAGAAGACGGCGTCGACAACAGCGATATGGATCATTCCATGCTGTACACCCAGCCGGAAGATGTCGCTTATGCTTATGACGAGTTAAGCAAAATAAGCCATCGTTTCACGATTGCCGCTTCATTCGGCAACGTTCACGGTGTTTATAAGCCGGGTAACGTTAAATTGACGCCTAGCATTTTGGCTAACTCACAAAAATACGTATCTGAAAAATTCGGCGTTCCGACCAACACCCTGAATTTTGTATTCCACGGCGGTTCAGGTTCAACGCCTGAAGAAATCAAGGAATCGATCAGCTACGGCGTAATCAAAATGAACATCGATACCGACACCCAATGGGCAACTTGGGAAGGCATCATGAACTACTACAAACAAAACGAAGGTTATTTGCAAGGCCAAATCGGCAACCCTGATGGGGACGACAAGCCAAACAAGAAATACTACGATCCACGCGTTTGGCAACGTGCCGGCGAAGTCGGCATGGCGACTCGTTTGGAACAAGCTTTTCAGGAATTGAATGCAGTTAATACCCTGTAAATTGATGAGCTAAGTAAAAGGCCGGTGCGGTTGCATCGGCCTTTTTTTTGTCCGGCAGGCGGCAGTAACGCCGAAAATAAAGGAATGATGGGGTGCCGTTATGATGGATGTGTCTTGCGCAAATCAGGTATCATGAAAACAGTTCGCGACAGAACAACTTATGACGAATAACCCAGTAATATAGTACACTATATCAACCTCAAATTATGGTTAGCACGATGACAGCAACAAACAATGTACACCCGCACGAAATCCATAAATTCGGCTCGATGGCGGAACGCTGGTGGGATACTCAGGGCGAATTCAAAACCCTGCATGATATTAACCCGCTACGACTCCAGTTTATCCAGCGTTATGCGGATATTGCAGGTAAACGCATCGTTGATGTCGGTTGCGGCGGGGGCATTTTAACCGAAGGCCTGGCTAAACACGGCGCTGATGCGTTGGGTATCGATCTTAGCGAAGACCTGATTGATATTGCCGATCTGCACGGGCTTGAATCCGGTGTTAACGCGCATTATCAAAAAATCAGCGCCGAAGACTTGGCCGAACAACAGCCGGAAAGTTTCGATCACGTGACTTGCATGGAAATGCTTGAGCATGTGCCCGATCCCGGTTCGATCATCTCAGCTTGCGCCAGAATGGTTAAACCCGGCGGCATGGTGTTTTTCTCGACGCTGAACCGCAAGCCCAAGGCCTATTTATTGGCCATCTTTGCCGCGGAATACGTCCTGCAAATGCTGCCCAAAGGCACCCATGATTTTAAAACCTTTATCAAGCCGTCGGAGCTGTGCCAGTCGGCGCGCGCCGCAGGTCTTGAATTGCAAGGCATGGTAGGCATTGAATACAATCCGTTCAGCAAACATTTCAGCCTTGGCAAAGACATTGATGTCAATTACATCGCTGCCTTTAAGCGCGTCGAATAAACATGTCTGCCGATTTCAAATTATCCTGCGTATTATTCGACCTTGACGGTACTTTGGTCGACACCGCGCCGGATTTGATTTCATGCCTGAACCACGCATTAGACATCCACGGTTTTGATGCTGTTGCGCCCGAAATCATCAAACCGTTTATTTCGTACGGCGCGGCGGCAATGATCAACGCCGGCCAGCCTGAACTTGACGATCGGTTGAAGGCCGCTATTCTGGAAACCATGCTGACTCACTACCAGAATAATATCGCCGAGCACACGGTTTTTTTCTCGGGCATGGCCGATACGCTGGCTGCGATTGAAGCGCAAGGACTGAAGTGGGGCGTGGTTACCAACAAGCGAGAACGCTTCACCAATCCGCTGATGGCGGCGTTAAAGTTGACCGAGCGCGCCGCCTGCATCGTCAGCGGCGACACTACCGCCAACCCCAAACCCCATCCGGAACCGATGCTGCTAGCCTGCAAACAGGCGGAGGTCGATCCGCAGGAATGCGTCTATATCGGCGATGCCCTGCATGACATTACTGCCGGGAAAAATGCGCAAATGAAAACACTGGCTGCACTTTACGGCTACATTAAACCCGACGACACTCCGGAAACCTGGGGCGCTGATGCGTTAATCGAGTCGCCCGATCAAATATCAACCTGGATAGCATCACTGTCATGCCGCTAACAAATCAAGTCATCTTAATTACCGGCGCGGGCGGAGGCCTTGGCAGCACTGCTGCTCTGGCGCTGGCCAAACACGGTGCGCACATCATTTTACTGGATAAAAACATTGCCAAACTGGAAGCGGTTTACGATGCGATTCTGACGATCAAGGCACCCGAGCCGGTCATTTACCCGTTCGATCTGGCTGGCGCCAATGAAAACGAGTATCAGGAATTGGCCGATAAGATTGGTGAAAAATACGGTTCCCTGCAGGGCATTTTGCATTCGGCGGTGGAGTTCAGCGCCTTTTCTCCCATCGCCACACACAAAACCAAAGACTGGGGGCATACTTTAAACGTTAACCTGAATGCACCTTTTCTACTGTGCAGGGTCTTGTTGCCGGTACTGCAAAAGAGCGAACACGCGTCTATCGTATTCACCTCCGATTCTTCCGCCAGAAAAGCCCCGGCCTATGCTGGCGCGTACGGCGTTTCAAAAATAGCCCTGGAAGGATTGGCAAACATACTGGCCGATGAGCATGAAGCCTTCGGCAAAATCAGGGTCAATACCCTGATACCGGGGCCGGTAGACTCCCCGTTAAGAAAACGGGCCTATCCGGCGGAAGATAAAAGCAAGCTGCCATCAATGAAATCATTGGCTCCCATTTATTTGTATTTATTCGGCTCAGAAAGTATAGGCATAACCGGCCAGGCTATCGATGCACGAACCTTCTATCTATAACTGAACTATTATGGCTGAAAGAGAAGACGTTGTTTTAACCCGAGATGTCAATATTGTTACTATTCCTGACGGCAATACCGGGACTTTAAGTCAAGGCCAGATAGTCACCATTCATCAGGCGCTCGGCGACAACTATACCGTGGTCACCGAACACGGCCACATGGTGCGTATTGCCGGAGTCGATGCCGATGCGTTGGGCAAGGAACCGAATCAACTGCATACGCTAGTCTCGGAGACCGATGCGGCGGCGGTTGAACAAAACTGCTGGGAAGTGATGAAGACGGTTTACGATCCCGAAATACCGGTCAATATTGTTGACCTCGGGCTGGTTTATCAGTGTCTGGTAACGCCTACGGATGACGGCCTGAATCATGTGCATGTGATAATGACCCTGACCGCCCCAGGCTGCGGGATGGGTCCTGTTATCCAGAGCGACGTGGAAAAATGCATCCGCGCACTGCCCGGCGTCGCCAGTGTTAATGTCGAAGTGGTGCTTGACCCGCCCTGGTCGCGGGAAATGATGTCGGAAGTTGCTCAGTTGCAATTGGGCTTGTATTGAAGTTGTCGGTTGTGTAAGCCGCCCGATGCCTGATGGTTAGCAGGGCGGATTGTGTCCTTTCTAGTTGCGCTGTTTATTTGTATAATTAAAAGCTTACATTAGAATTTGGATGAAGGCAGGATGGCTACTTTTAAGGATATTAATTTGCAAGTCGGGGCACGCTTGCAAATGGCGGTGCAAAATGGCGCCAAGCAGCTGATTTATTATACAGAGCTCATCGGTTACTTAGATAAAGACTACTTGATAATAAAGACACCTGTTGAGAATGGGCTTTCCATTCAAATTCAGGTAGGCGAGCAGGTTACCCTACGGATATTATCAGGGGTGGATGTTTTTACGTTGACGTGTCATGTAAAAACCATCTTCCGAGCCCCGCATCATTATATGCACCTAAGCTTTCCCACGGATATCCAATCCATCGCATTACGCGGAGCCATCAGAGCCAAGGTCAATTTGCCGGTGCAAGTCAATGGCATCGCTCAAGCCGGTATTATTGCCGATATCAGTGTCACAGGCGCCGCAATAATTGCCGATAGCGCTCTGGGCGAGCTTAATCAAGAAGCTTTAATTTCTTTCGACTTCCCTATCAAGCCGACCAATCAGAGCGCGCATATAGATACCAGCGTGACGATTCGCAGTATTCAACAGTTGCCCAGCAAGAAAAAAGACGCGCCGCCACGGTTCTCGCATGGGGTATTGTTTCATGAGCTTGAGCTTACCAATCAGGTGATGCTGTTAAATCTTGTATATGAATCGATGAACAGGCTGAGCTAGAATCGCGAATAATCCGCTGCACTAAGCTTATTGGCGGGCTTTGGGGGTATTGAGGCAGGCGAATGTTATATCGATTCGATATTGTTGTCTGGCGTGACGCGCCAACATTAAAGAGAGTGCGAGTTTAGTGCAAAAAAGATTTTGATGCCTTATGAGTGAAATATTAATATGTCTGCCAATGAAAATGGCGATTGCATGAATGAAGAAGCACAAACCGGAATAATTCCACGCGAATACGGCCAGCCTTGGCCTGATTACGAACTGCTGGATGCGGGCGACGGCAAGAAGCTGGAACGGTGGGGGAAGGTCATCACCATCCGTCCGGAAATCCAAGCCAATTTCAAACCGGGATGGCCTTTTGCCCAATGGCAAGACAGGGCGCATTGGGAATTTGAAGAACAATCCTCAACCCAAGGCCGCTGGCTTAACATCAAACCGCACGCTCCCGAACAATGGCTTATTTCCTACGGAAATTTAAACTTTGGCTTGAAGCTAACCAAATTCAAACATGTGGGTCTGTTCCCCGAACAGCAGGCAAATTGGCGCTTTATTAAGGAACGGGTGAGTGCCGGGCAAAAGGTCTTAAATTTATTTGCCTACACCGGAGCGGCGTCGCTGGTTGCTCGTGAATCCGGGGCGGAAGTCGTGCATGTGGATTCGGTCAAACAGCTGATCACCTGGGCTAACGAAAACAAGGAGCGTTCTAATCTTTCCGACATCAAATGGGTGCATGAAGATGCGTTAAAATTCGCCCAGCGCGAATTGAAACGAGGCAATCAATACGCCGGGATCATCATGGACCCGCCTGCCTGGGGGCTAGGCGTCAAAGGCGAAAAATGGAAGCTGGAAAATCACCTGTCCGGCTTGATAGAAACAGCTTATGGGTTAATGAATCCGGGGGCTTTTTTAATTCTTAATACCTACTCGCCTAAAATAGAGGCGGCGGATTTGGCAATGTCTGCCCGGCAGTATTTTTCTGCAAATCAACTGGAAATAAAACAACTGTGGATGCGGACAAAAACGGGTAAGGAGCTGTATTGCGGCAATTTGTTGCGGGCGGTCAAGTAAGGCGATTTCGGAATGCGCCCTACTGGCCTAAACCTTATTTCTACGTGGCAATTGCGACCAAGTTTTCGATAGCGTTATATAAATCAATATCTGTCTTTGGTGTGCGAATAGAAACGATAAGGGCATAGCGCGCTTTTTTGTCGTAACGTCCCTCTTTCTTGCGGGTTTTCCACCAACCTGTCACCGGATATACGGCGAGAACGCCCCGCTCGGCAAGTGCTGCCGCTGTCCCTGTCCACGTGTCGGAATGCAGTGAGCCAAGATGGCGCAAGGCTGTCCCCAACTGCCAATTAGAATCGGAGCCACCGCCGGAATAGCTTCCATCTTCCGCATCGCGTACCCGTTGGTTAATGCGGGCACGAAAATCATCATTTTTTTCCTCAGGACGTTTGACATCAAAACGTAAACCATGGGATTCATAACGATAGCGTCCGCCCGCGCCTCGTTCAATAATACCGGGACTAGGTTCGATAAAATAAGAAAGTGTCACACGCATCTCAACTGGGTTTTCTCCTAAATTCATTAAGGCTTCTTGAGGCCAAGGTAGGGAATGCAGATGCATTTCACGCAATTTTGGCTCTCCTTTATCGTCTTCTCGTACAAACGGCTGAAGTTCGTCTTGGACGATTAGGGTTAACGAGTTGGACGCGCTCCATAAGGCGCGTTCGAGATTGGGTACGCCAAAGCCGCAATGGCGAATCAAGTGTTGATAATCTCCGCTTCGCTCACGTACGTCCAAAAAATCGGCCTTCATTTGCTCGGTCCATTCTGCCGAATGCACAATCAAAGCTCGCACCGTTTCCGGCCAGAGATTAGGATACTGGGCCATGAGTTGCGCGGCCATGCGTGAACACAAAGCCGTGGCAGCACTGGTTGCATTGGTTGTAGTCAGTAAACGTTCAGTAAGTTCGTGATGCGTTGTCAGCAAGTTGAGACTGTGTATAGTCACTGGCCCTAACGCATTTTTTGCCACATTTCCGCCTTCAAAAACCACATCCGGTTTTAAAGGCCAATGTTTTTGCCAAGTCCTTGATGTTGTGCTGAAAGGGCTTAATCCACCGAAAGGAGCAACAGCTGAATAGCCTTGGGTGTCCGCTTCAGTGATGTGAGTTTTTTCGGTGTAAGCCCCAACTGTAAGAATATTCCAAGCTTGCCCTGGATCGTGAATGCTGTCAGTACTGTTGCTGAATGGATAGCTGCCCCAAGCATTAATATCGTCAATATTGCCACCGGACACGATAATCAAACGAGGTATAAGCCCTTCACCATCCACATCGCTAGCTAGACGATCTAGCGTTGCCGACCAAGCGGAAGGTTTGCCTTGATCTCTATTGTCCTTGGCAGTGATTGCCATGCTGAAAACTCGTTGACGATACGGTGCCGAGACTTCTGGTCGAGCGACCGCCTCCAATGTCAAATTGCCGTGATGGCGGCCGATATTTCCACCGTTGTGAGGTAAAATTTTCACGGATTCAAGGCGGTGGGTCACTACAACTGGATCAGAGCTTGCCAAGCTGTGAGCCAGGTCACCCCAGACCGCTAAACCGGCCATTTCCGTACCATGACCGGCTTGATCAGCGACGCCCCAGGCAGGTTCATTGGTATGCAGGTCGTCGACGTTCAAACTTTGTGTAAGTAATGGATGCCCAATATTAACGCCGGTATCGAGTATGCAGATATGAGGTACATTTTCCATAGGCCATTGCGTCCGTTCGAGCAATTCATCGACCCACTCCCGTTGCTCTGCTGGGTTCAGTGAGTCGAAAAATTCAGCGGTTTCTTTTGCGCGTTTGAGTTCAGCGACGCTGTTGAGTAGCATCATGGACTGTTGAATCTGCTCTTGTGTGCCATACATGAGCAGTACACTACGTTCGGGAAAATGCAGCTCGTCGGCAGAAAGTCCAAAACCGATTTGTCCTGCAACAGAGCGAAAGCGATGGATAGTTGACATCCTGTCTTTAAAAATAGGAAGCCATACTTCCCACCAAATTGGTTCCTGTTCCGTAGCCGGTAAGGCCGATGGATCGTCTGTCCATAACTCGTTGAAAGCGGCATTGCGGATTTCACTGATGGTATTTATTAGTGGTTTATTGTCTAGTGCCTGCCCCTTGTTGCCTTTACGTTCTGCAATGTATTCCTGAACTTTTCGTTCGAGCACATCCAGCTTGCCATCTGGCACAAATACAGTGGCATAAGTGTGGTGGTCATCGTGCCGGACATTTAACAGTTCGATTCCAGCGCGGGCATTAGAAAGGCTTTTTATAGCCAACTCCACATCAGGCAGACTTGAGAATTGGATTTGCAACCCAAAGCCGGATGTTATTCCTGCTTGCTGTTGTTGATGTTTGGCTTCATTAGCGATAGATTTAAGGCTGGATAGCTGACCAAGCAATGTCTGTCCATGAGTGGCACGATCCAATTCGGGGAGTTTTTTGTCTCCGCCCCCTTTCGTTATCGGAGTGTAAGGCTCAGTTTGTGAGGTATTGGAAAGAACAAAATGATAACGGCGGGAGGTACGACTTTCATCCATAAGGTCACTAGAGAATTAAGTTTCAGGGGAAAAAATCTTACGCTGCTTCATGATTTGCCTTTCTCTCAACATCTTTTTCAAGTCAGCGGAAGTTAGGGTGTGTCTGTCATGGATGACCGCATCCTTAATCGCATCTTGGACTGCGCGAGTCAACTCCGCATGACTCAAGCCTTCAGCGATTTCAGCTAGGCTGGCCCACACCGGTTTAACGATTTTGAAGCCGGACAGCTTGAATTTCAAAACCTCAATGATCTGCGTACGGTTTGGCAAACCATATTCGATGACATCGTCAAAACGCCGGAACAACGCATAATCGAGTGCTTGCGGATGGTTCGTGGCGGCAATAATGACACTGTTTGACTCGTCTCGTTCAAGCATTTGCAGGAAGCTATTGAGTACTCGACGAATTTCGCCTACATCGTTAACAAAGCCGCGTTGCGCACCGATAGCGTCAAATTCATCGAAGAAATAAACGCCGCGCACAGAGGCTATACTGTCGAAGACCTGCCGCAGCTTGGCGGCAGTTTCGCCCATAAATTTAGTGATCAACGCATCCAACCGAACCACAAATAACGGAATACCTAATTCTCCAGCCAGCACTGAGGCTGTTAGGGTCTTGCCAGTACCAGGGGGGCCGACCAAGAGAATTTTGCGGCGTGGTGACAGACCATGAGCTTGAATTTTGGCAAAATGCCGTTGTTCCTTGATAATCCGCTGCAAATGTTCCTCAGTAGTTATGTCCAACACAATTTCAGCCAGGCGTGCTTTTGGATAAGAAGCGTCAAGCAGTGTGGTCATTTCTCCACGCGGCTGGATGATTGGGGTTGGCCGTTTTTCGATGGAAACAGCAGAGCGGTGTACCTTGCCAGCGTCGATCATTGAACGCAAATCTTCCGCCAGCTTGCCATGACCCAGTTTAGCTTCGTGTGCAGCCACTTGCATTGCGACAGCATAAAAGTGACCATCGTCACCGTCGATATGCGATTTGAGTAAGGCTTTGAGTTGGTCCGCGCTAGCCATGGTTGTGGGGTGACTCTGTGTTTTAGAAAGAAAAGAAAAGTATATCAGTATGTCCTATGATAATGATAAAAAATTACTGTATTCGTCAATGACTTATAAATTCAACGAAGTCCAGTAGGGCACGTATCTGGCAGTTTGGAGGATTATGGTTGGGAAATGACACTTGATGCGTACCAACACAACTAAACGGTCGAACGATCAGCCGTATAGATCGGGCATGTAGTTTATGACCAATATGGCGACGGATTTTTGTTTTGCCTGATACATCTCAAACATCCCTATTAAGCCCCTTTAACGATTCTCAACTTCCCACCCCTTGCAGGCCAGGGCAATGTGATATGGAACAGGGCGGGCGCCGGTTCCGTAGGCGCTCATGGTGCGTGTCGTCATGTCCAATGCTCGCGCTGCGTCGGCCAACGACAGTCCGTTACGTAGCCGCCAGGCGATGAATGTGCGGGTGTTTTCGTCGGTGGAGGTTTGAAGCAGCGCTTCCAGCCATAAGGTATCGGCACCGATTTGAATGTCAAAGTCTGTCCATTCGATCGTCCAACCGATGCTGTTTGTGAGCCGCACCTTGGCAAAGGCGGCCGGATCGCGTAAAGGCGCAAGGCCCGGTTTGGCGAAAATAGCTTCCCCCTTATCCACGGTCATTATGCAGCCGTTAATAAAGGTCATTTTTAGTTGATAGTTAGGTAAAGGTTCAACCGCTGCTAGGCGGGGGCGCTTCATTGATGCCACTTTTTCCATTCCTTGATTAATTCATTACGGTTTGCCGTAACCCACGCCATGACTTCATCGCGCAAACCGCGCGGAAAAGTGCCTTCACAGGCTAGGGTTTGCAGGTTAATTAATACATCAAAACTGCCGCCGACCAAGTGCGCATGCATCGGCGGAGAGTCGTCCTCTCGTACCTCAAGTCGGTATTTGTTGCGAAAGAGTTGCTTGGTAGTCATGTTCCAATAATATGGAATAATTCTAATATGTCAACCGCCGCGTTGTGAGAGAAGGCGATTAAAAGTGCGGTTTAAACTCAAGGGAAACGCTCACTCTCTGTACTCATCGGTCCATCGTCATTCCGGCAGGGATTCACTCCGGGCAAGCCCTTCGGGTGAATGAAAAAGCCGTTTCAGGCGAATTTGCGAGCGGGTAGACGGGGATGTGCGTATGAAAAAAACAGCCTTGCACGATTAACAAACGGGGCGATTGAGTATTCGATGACTTATCGGCAACTGCGCCATGCAGTCGTGGCTCTGTCGGGATGACGCGTTGTGTCGATTACATTGCCTGGATTCAACTCATAAGCGCAATAGTCGGGTCAGCCCGATCTTGCGTTATTCAACCGCATTGCCCATTTGGGAGGGAGCAATCCCTTTAAGCCAGGCGTTAACTGACGGTTGCTCGGCTTGGCCTTGCTGGTTGATGAAGGTAAACGGCACAGAAACCAGCTCCATGCCTTTGTTGACCTGAACCGCGAAATGCAAATGCGGACCGGAGGAAAAACCGGTGTTGCCCGAATAACCGATCAATTGTCCGGCCACCACAGCCAAGCCCGGATAAACCTGGGCTTTCTCCAGTTCCAGGTGGGCATAAATCGCCATAGAACCGTCATCGTGCAAAATCCTGATGTTGTTGGCCTCGGAGCTGTACGCCTTATTGGTGCCGCCTTTATAAAAATCATCCTCGGCTTCCAGGACTATGCCCGATCTGGCCGCATAAACCGGCGTGCCAACCGGCATGACTATGTCTACGGCATATTTGTTTTGTTCGTCGGTATGGCTAAAACTGCCGCCGAACGCCTGGGAAATTTGAAACGCTGTATTGGGCGCTACCGGTGGCCAATAGCTTGCATTAGCGCTGTAATGCGTTAATGGACCGCCGATGATATAGCGGTATTTAAGTGCAAGCCGCCATGGTTCATGCTCATTGATAGCATTGATCTGGAAAAGACTGTCCGATTTTCCAGGTTCGATAACAAACCGCTTGGGCAGGTCGGGCGTAGCCTGGACATTGTTTCGTTCGGAAAAATCGATTTCAACTTCCACGGGACCGGCATAATCATTACGGATATAAAACTGCGGATGCCGCTCTTCGCCCGACTGCAATAGCCAGAGCAATTGCTTGGTCGCCGGCTTAAGTTGTCTCACTTCGAGTTGTTTTTGCTCAGTTTCCGGCGGCTTGTCGGTAAAATGCAATATGCCTTGCTTGTCCTGAAATTTATAAAGTTTTTTGCCAACGGCATTAAACGAACACAGCGACAATACTATAAAAATTAAGAGTGATGTTTTCATGGGTTGCGTCATATGGAAAAAGAATATGCGCGGTAATACCGACCTTTAATCTTCAGGTTGGCTGGGGAAATAAGGGTCGGCGATCAAAACCGGGATAAACAGTGCAATCATTACCGCAATCGCAATAAACGCGGGGTTAATAATGCCTGCCAACCAATAGGCTATCGCACTCCCCCAGACCATGCGCATCGGCCTGGGCATTTTAATGATTTTCAAAATAGGCTCCTTGGTAAACAGGGTCGTAGGACTTTCCGCTTAAGACGGGGCAAGCGTCAAGGCTTAACCTTAAACTATGCCGTAGCGTTTTTGGTATTATGACAGCTAATTTCAATGAGCGTTCATTTACAAAAGACGATCATAAGCCGATTTTGAAAATAAAACATGCAATATTCAAACAGTAAGTATTGGGATTTTGGCGCCCCAATTGCCGGTATTTTACTCACCTTATCTTTTGCTCCTTTTGATTATTCCTGTTTGGCGCCGGCAGCGTTGGCGTTTTTGTTCGCCTGCTGGCAGAATGGTTCGGCTAAGCGCGCGGCCATGCGCGGCTATTTATTCGGCCTGGGCGCGTTCGGTTCAGGCGTGTCCTGGGTCTACATCAGCATGCACGATTTTGGCGGAGCCGGTGTGTTTGAGGCGAGTCTGCTGACCGGTTTGTTTTCTGCTTTTTGGGCATTGTTTCCGGCCTTGGCCGGTTATCTTTCGGTAAAAATAAATCCGGTAAATAAGGGCTCGGTTCGGGTCCTGTTGATGCCGGTCATCTGGATACTGGTTGAATATCTCCGAGGCTATTGGGTGCTGAACGGATTTCCCTGGCTGCATATTGCCTACTCTCAATTGGCGACGCCTCTGGCCGGATACATACCGGTATTGGGCGTTTACGGCACCGGTTTCATCGCCGCATTAACGGCTTCAATGGCCGTAGAAATTTTGTTTGGCAGCAAAAGATTATTGCCGATAACGCTGCTTATCGTCCTATGGGGAACGGGCGGCTTGTTGCGTAATCAAACCTGGACGCATGAAATCGGCCAGCCCCTTCGCGTTTCCATGATTCAAGGCAATATAGCGCAGGATCAAAAGTGGCGGCCTGAAAACAAAATCAACACGCTTTTAAAATATAAAAAGATGACCGAAGCCCATTGGGATTCCAATATCATTATCTGGCCGGAAACTGCGATTCCCGCCTATCTGGATCAGGTTAACGATGCTTTTTTAGCGCCTCTCGGTAACGACGCCAAGCTGCACAATACCGATTTAATTATCAGCGTCCCGGTACAGGAACAATCCCCGAGCAGGAGCTTCAATGCCGTGATAACCCTGGGCAAGGAACAAGGCATGTACCGTAAAACCCATTTGTTGCCTTTTGGCGAATATTTGCCGCTACAGCCTTTATCGGGTTTTGTGCTGAACAAGATAAATATAAGACTGGGGAATTTCACGCCGGGGGCGGCAGACCAGCCTTTGTTGAAAGCGGGCGGCTACCCCTTCATAACCTTGGTCTGTTATGAAGACGTATTCGGCGATGTGAGTAGCCGGGGGTTATCGGACGCGGCTTATCTGGTTAATGTGACCAATGACGGCTGGTTCGGCAATTCGATAGAACCTCATCAACATCTGCAAATGGCCAGAATGCGGGCGATGGAAACCGGGCGCTTTTTGTTGCGTTCGACAAATACCGGAGTGACGGCTGTTATTTCGCCAACGGGCGAGATTATCAATCAGGCTCCGTTGTTTCAGGAAGTAGCGCTAACCGGAACCATAACGCCGATGGGCGGCATGACGCCCTATGCGAGGTGGGGCGACATGCCGGTTATTGGGGTAATGGCTATTTTGTTGTTGGGTTTGATGGGTTGGGGCAAAAGAGGTAGGCAGGGATAAGGCCATCCAAGGGGCGTGCCGGAAACGTTGCCGCTCGAACCGGCGGCAGGGCTGTTTTACTTATTGATGTTACGCAGTTATTCGAATTTCGACCGCTTTAACATTAAGGAGTCGCTAGCGCGACACTTGATTGAATCGGGTTGTCGCACCCGAAGGCGAGTTACTTTCTTTTGCTTCGCCAAAAGAAAGTAACCAAAGAAAAGGCGACCCGGTTGCCGCTTGCTTCCTGCGCTCCTCGCATTTATCGAGGGTCAACAGAAGGGGCTCCTGCCCCTCTGCTGACGCGCGGCATCCCTGCCGCGCCCCTAACGGGCTGTTCTCGATAAAAGCTCCGGTGCTCGGCGCGGCAAACGGGAGAAATACCAGCCGTGCGTAACATCAGTTACTTATCCTCCGGATTCTTCTTTAACCTTCTTCGATTTCCATCTTGCATAGAAGTATGCCCCACCCGAGATAACGCCGGTAACCGTTGCGGCAGTCTCGATAAGCGGAGCCGCTGTAACGATCAGAGGCGCGCTCGTTATTCCAAGAGCGACACCTATCGCACTGAATCCGGTGGGTGTAGCCAGTGCCGCACCCGCCGCTACAATACTGGAAGTAATACCTAATCCCATCGACACGGTTTCTATTTTGTCGGCAACTCTCTTGTGATGTATTCGAGTTTTCATTCTCACGTTCAGGTTCTCCAAATCCGAGGGTTCTCACAAATCGGTGATGCTTATCCAAAGTTAAATATTTTACCTCCCTTCTTAATGATTTGGGAGCGGGACGGGGTTTAAATCCCGTCCGGCAGAGCGTTTCCGTACTAAACAGCAAAGCGCATTGGCTTATTCAAAATCAAAACCCGCTTTCCTCCAAGCCTTTGCGCCTCCTTTAAGATTAGTTAAGTTATCGTAACCTAATCCATGAAGAGACCTTGCCGCAGCATTTCCCATCGGGCCGCCTTCGCAATACAGATAAATGGCGGTGTGTTGATCTTTTGGAAATTTGTCTTGGTATTTCTCGATCTCGTTATAAGGAATAAAAAGATCGGTACCTTTGATGTGCTTTTGTTCGGGCGTGTGAACGTCAACCAGGAATATATCCTCATGTTGCATGATTTGGTTCAATTCAGCCGCGGTTATCGCTTTCAAATAATCAGGCTCTTGAAATGTGCAGCCGCTTACAATGAAGATAACGGCTAGGATGTAATGGCGTTTTTTCATAGCTTAGACCTCGAAATTCAATTGCTTTGAGATAATTGGGGGGAGGGACGGAGTTTAAACCCCGTCCCAGGCGATTATCCATGATCATGGCGCGTTCGCAAATTCCGATCGTTGTCCGGCAGAGATCAATTATTGCCTCAAATCCTTAACAACCCGCACCACTTCCTGATCATCGGCGATGGTTTCGATGCTGAAACCCAGCTTGGTCACCAGCGACAACATGGGTTTGTTAATCGCCAGCACCTCGCCTTCAAAGAAGGATATGCCTTTGGATTTGGCTGTTTGCAACAAGGTTTTCATCAGTCGGGTGCCTATACCCATGCATTGGCAATCATCGGCAACGACCAGCGCAAATTCCACCGAATGACCGTCCGGGTTGACCATATACCGACCCACACCCAATTCATTCGGCATGTTTTCGTCTTCGGTTACCGCAACAAAAGCCATTTCGCGGTCATAATCGATTTGGGTGAAGCGCACTATCATTTCCGGCGTCAATTCCTGCAAAGCCTGCATAAAACGGAAATATTTAGTGCGTTCGGATAAGCGATGCACAAAATCCTTTTCCATGCCCGCATCTTCAGGTCGGATCGGCCTGATCGTAATATTGGCGCCGTTCGATAATTGATGATGCTGGATTAATTGATGGGGGTAAGGATGGATCGCCATATGCGAATAAGCAGTGAGCTGATGCGATGTTTCCGCTTTAATGCGGGCATCAACGGCCATGACGCCGTGCTCATCGACGATCAGCGGATTAATATCCAGCTCTAAAATCTCCGGCAGCTCGCTGACCATGGTCGATACATTCAGCAACACATCCACCAGGGCTTGTTTATTGGCAACGGGCAACTGGCGGAACGCCTCCAGATACCTGGCCGCCTTGGTTTTGGCGATCATTTGTTCAACCATATACGCATTCAGCGGCGGCAGCGCGACGGCACTGTCTTTCAAAATTTCCACCATCGTGCCGCCTAAACCGACGCTGATCGCAGGGCCGAATACAGGGTCCCTGACCACGCCTATCATCAACTCGCGGCCGCTGGCGGATTTGAACATCGGCTCAACGGTCATGCCGACTTCGGTAATTTCGGGGTATTTTTGCTTGATTGCTGTTTCCATTTCCAGGTAATGGTGTGAAATTTCCTGAACGCTGTTAATATTAAGCCGTACGCCGCCAATATCGGATTTATGGCTGAACTCAGCCATATTGACTTTTAATACCACAGGAAAGCGCATCGTTTCAGCGGCGATCATCGCATCCTTGGCGCTGGAAACCTTGATAGTCTGGTTGACCGGAATGTGGAACGCGGCCAGGATGGCTTTGGATTCCTGTGCGGTTAGAACCTGACGGCCTTCCGAAAGCACCCGCTCGACAATCAAACGCGCACCGGCAACATCGGGTGTCGCCAATTCATCGGTAGGCGAGGGGATTTGTTTCAGCAGGATTTGATTCTGGGTATAGCTGGACAGGAATGAAAACGCATCGACCGCAATTTCCGGCGTACTAAAGTGAGCCACTTTGCTGTTGGCAAAAAGATTGCGGCCTTCCTGAACCCGTGCGCCGCCCGTCCATGAAGCCAACACCGGTTTTTTGCTGGCCTTTGCGCCTTCAATAATGCACTCGGCGACCTGGGTCGGATTGGTCATCGCCTGAGGCGTCAAAATGACCAGTATGCCGTCGATGTTTTTATCTTTGAGACAGATTTCCAGCGCTTTTTGATAACGCTCGGAAGTCGCATCGCCCAGAATGTCGACAGGATTGGCATGGGACCAGTGTACCGGCAAAACCTCGTCCAGCGCGGCGATGCTGGCGGGACTCAGTTCCGCCATTTGTATGCCGACATCTTCCGCGCGGTCGGTGCTCATCACGCCGGGGCCGCCGGCATTGGTGATAATCGCCAGACGGTCTTTTTTGACCACATAATTGTTAGCCAAAACGCGGGCGGCGGAAAACAGCTCATTGATGCTGTAAACCCTGACCACACCGGCCCTGGCAATCGCCGCATCGAATACATTGTCGCCGCCGACCATCGCTCCGGTATGCGACATCGCCGCCTTGCAACCGGCTTCATGACGGCCGGACTTAATCAGGATTACCGGTTTTAGCCGGGCAGCCGCTTTAAGGCCGCTTAAAAAACGACGGGCATCGCGGATGCCTTCAACATACATCAAAATGCCGGTGGTTTTGCTGTCGGTCGCCAGATAATCCAGCACCTCGCCGAAATCGATGTCCGCCGCGCCGCCCATCGATACGACGGTTGAAAAGCCGATGTCCTGGGATTTGGCCCAATCCAGAATCGCCGTACACACCGCGCCGGATTGAGACAGTAGCGCCAGATTGCCGTCCTTGATCGTGCCGTCGCCGAAGGTTGCATTCAGCTGTCCGTTGGGACGCGCAACGCCCAGACAGTTGGGGCCGATGATGCGGATGCTGTAGCGATGGGCGATGTCCAGAACTTCCTGTTGCAGACGCTTGCCTTCCACGCCCAGCTCGCCGAAGCCCGCGCTGATAATGATCACGGAAGTGACGCCTTTCTCGCCGCATTGGCGTACAACGCCCGGAACGCTGGGCGCCGGGGTCGCTATCACCACCAGATCGAGATCCTCGGGAACGGCGTTGAGATCGGGGTAAGCCTTTAAGCCTAGTAAAGTGTCGCGTTTGTTATTGACTGGATAAAGCCCGCCTTTAAAGCCCGCTTCCTGCATGTTAAGCAGCAGCCGGTAGCCCACGCTTTCTTCGCGTTCGGATGCACCAACGATAGCAACGGATTTTGGGGTGAAAAAACGGTTCAGGTAATGAGGGCCCATTGATGCTCCAGAAATAACGGAAAGAAAATACGGTTTATAGCGCAAAATTCTAGCATTGTTAGCCTGCGGACCTGATTAAATTTTAATGACGAAGCCATCAGCTGCGCCATAAATTGATACACTGGTGTTTTTGAATTGGCGGAGAGTATTTTGAGACATTTGATAATAAACCAGCCGAGTAAGGCATGCCGCGCGCGCCTTTTGATCATCGCACTGTTCAGTTTAATGATTGATCAACCGGTATTTGCTCATGCCGGCGTTGATCACGACAATAGTTGTTTCCTGACCGTGGGCGATACCCGATTGCGAATCAGCGGTTACCAGTTTCAGCCCGAGCTGGAAGGCAAGCACTTCTGCCATTTTTTTCCTGAGCTTGGACAGATAGTGCTGGCGGTGGAACCGTTGGCGGAAGGGCAGGAAAAGACCTTGGTTACACTGGAGTTGGCGGCATTGACTTCGTGGCTAAATCCCGCCGAGGCTTTTACCGTGATTAAACAGCAGCCTGCGCAGCCTATCGGGACAGGTCTGGCTTCGATTTCGCAAACCATTGAACAGCGCGGTGTCTACAGGCTTAATGTGACCTTGCAGGAGGGTTCCGGTAAGAGTCGGCAGCAGCACCTTATCTTTCTGGTGGGTATTCCGGTGACTAAAATACTGGTGATGATTGCCGGTGGCTTATTGGTTTTTGTGCTGGGATTTGCCGGGCTAAGCGGCTTAAAAAAGGAGGGTTAAAGAGTGTTGATGGCAAAAAATGCGGAAAAAGTCGCATGGTTTTGTCCCTATAGAACCTGTTCTTTGAAGAGTTTCCAATGCCCAATGCTAACAAGCGCATACATTAAATATAGCGTTAAATATAGCGTTCGGTGAGGATGAAGCCTTTACTGAAACTTGTCTGACAGGGGCTGCTGACTCAATACGATCAAGCAGCAAAGCCCTGCTTCAGCAATGCATCAAACTGCTCAGCCGATACCGGTTTGCTGAACAGATAACCTTGCATCTCATCACAACCCTGTTCGCGCAGGAACGCTTGCTGCCCTTCCGTTTCCACGCCCTCGGCAATGGTTTTCAGGCCAAGGCTCTTCGCCAAGTTGATAATGGCGCTGACGATCACCTTGTCTTCCGGGTCGGTGCTGATGTCACGTACAAAGGATTGGTCGATCTTGAGCTTATACACCTTGAATTCCTTCAGATAGCTCAGTGAGGAATAGCCGGTACCAAAGTCATCGATCGACATACGAACGCCGCGCTCTTGCAAATTGTTCATTACGGCGATGGCGCTTTGCGGGTTGTGCATTGCCACGCCTTCGGTCAACTCCAGTTCCAGATACTCGGGCGGCAAGCCCTCTTCGTCGAGTATGCGGGTGACCAGCTCGGGCAGGTCGGGATGACGAAACTGCACCGCGGACAGGTTCACTGCCATAATCAGCGGGCCGAAACCCTCATTCACCCAGGCTTTTGCCTGCCGCACTGCGCACCGTAATACCCATTCGCCGATCGGCAGGATCAGTCCGCTGCCTTCCGCGACAGGAATAAATTCTGCCGGAGACACCATGCCCAATTCAGGATGCTGCCAGCGTAGCAAGGCTTCCGCCCCGATAATGGACCCGTCGCGCATCGAAATTTGCGGCTGGTAATGCACTTGTAATTGGCTGCGATCCAGCGCATGGCGCAACGCATTGACCAATTGCAGATTGCGTGCCGAGCGCGCTTGCATTTCCTGGGTAAAGAAACGATAGCATTGGCGTCCTTCCTGTTTGGCGCGATACATGGCGGTATCGGCGCTTTTGGAGAGCGCTTCCAGATCCTCGCCGTCTTCGGGATAGAGCGCAATGCCAATCGATGCCGTAAGGATGAGGTCATAGTGCTCAATCCGATAAGACTCGGCAATGGTATCCAGTAACTTTTGCGCCACATGCGCCGCGCCGATGGCATCGACGCCGGGTAATAACAAAATGAATTCGTCCCCGCCCAGGCGCGTCACCGTATCTTCCTCACGTAGCGCGGCACGCAAACGCTTGGCCAATTTGATCAACAAGGCATCGCCGATGCTGTGGCCGAGCGAGTCATTGATGTCTTTGAAATGGTCGAGATCGAGAAACATCAAGGCCAAATGTCCGTTGCTGCGCTTCGCCAAGCTGAGGGCATATTTAAGATGATCATTCAGCTGGGTGCGGTTCGGCAATCCGGTGAGCCAATCGAAATTTGCCAGGTAGTGAATATGTTCCTCGGCGCGTTTGCGTTCGGTAATGTCAGAAAAATTACCGACATAATGCGTGGTTTTATCGTCACTGTCCTTAACGGCAGTAATTGTCAGCCACTTTGGGTAGATGCGCCCATCCTTATGACGATCCATAATTTCACCTTGCCAGTAGCCTTCACTGTGCAATGTCTTGTGCATGGCATGGTAGAAAAAACTATCGTGACGGCCGGATTTAAGCATGGAGGGTCTGTTACCGATCGCTTCTTCCGTTGAGTAGCCGGTGATGATTGTAAAGGCTTGATTGACCCGGACAATAACCTGGTTTGCATCGGTAACGATAATGCCTTCCTGCGTTTGAAATGCAGTAGCGAAAATACGCTGTTCCTGTTCCGCAAGTTTTTTCTTGGTAATGTCGCGTACAGCGCCTACGGTGCGAACAGCTCGGGAGACTTCTCCATCGGTCTCAAAGAATGTTTGCGACCGCGTTGCCAGCCACCCAACCTCGCCATTCCGGCAAAAAATCCTGTAGTCGATGTCGAGGAGACCGTTTCCGGATGAATTTTGAGCCTGCCGGACAGCTTCGATAACCCGCTTCCGGTCGTCAGGATAAATGCTGGCGGTAAACGTCTGCGTAGTCACGAGTTCATCGGCGTCCCATCCAAAGTGGGTACGCAGTTCAGGGGAACAATAGATCGAATCGTTACCATAAGTTTGTTCGAAAACGCCGGTCCCGGAGACACGGGTGGCTTGATACAGCCTGTCTTCGTTTAATTGAAGAACTTCACTGACGCGCTCTTTTTCTTCAAGATTACGCTTCCGCTCGATCTCCATGCCGATGCGCTGGCCGATGATGTGCAGAACCTCTTGATCCTCATTGGTAAAATCATGCGGTTTATCGTCCAGCAGGCAAGTGATAGCCACCACTTTTCCGTGATTATCCAAAGAAGGAAACCCACAATAAGCAACAGCGTTATGGTCTTGAAGAAAAGCCGCTTCGGGGAAAAGCTCTTTTACTTGGTTGTAGATTCTAATATCTTTCGTTTCCTCAACCGTTGCGCAAGGGGTGCTTGCCAGCAAGCATGAACCCGCATTTTCATATATTTCCCCATTTATATATACGGCCAGGAAATTAAGCCGCTCCCCTTGTATTTCGGACAGGCAAACAAGCTTGACTTCCAGCAATTCACCGATCAGTTTGGCCGCATGCTGGAAAATTTCCATGGGGTCGCCCGATAACGTCAAACTCAGTTCAAACAGCTTTTTAAGTCGGGATATTTGGGCGTCTTTCATGGCGGGGTTAAAGTTAAGTTGAGCTGCATTCTTGATCTAATTGTTTGTTAATTATATCGAATTCATCATGTCGGCGCATTCCGAATCGAAGCGGCGAATGACTGGACTAAAAGGCATTGTGTTAAATCTTATCCGGCAGCATCGACTGCCGGGCCTTGCTGTAAAAATGATCAACCCTGCCCTCAGGCTGCCCAAAATATCAGATTCGCTGCATTGCCATGAGTACTGCCCCAGAATAGACACGAAGGTATAGCAAAAACCTATTGCTCCATAGAAAGTCATTATTATACAAATGCTTATATTGAAGTCTATGATTGCTTCAACTTGAAATATTGCGATGTATATTAATCGATTGCTCACCGCGAAGTGCGCTATTAAGCCTTATCCAACAGCATCCACTGCTGGGCTTTACTGTAAAAATGATCGATGTCTGTGATCAGTTCGCAGTTGGGCGATGCGGAATGTTGATGCCAGTATCGGGCGCCATCGCCACCTATCCAGACAGTCGAGGCCGCCGCTTCTTTTGCCGCGACGACGATTTGCAACTGTTCAATGGTTGTCGGTTCCGGCGGCGTTTTCACCAAACCGATGACGATGATGTCGGGTTGCAAATGGTGGATCGCTTCGATAATATCCTTGCCGGGCAAATTCGCACCCAGGAAAAAGCAGCGGTATTGCTGAACGGCCGCCAGCAAGCAGCTCAACAGAATGCCGCATTCATGGGGTTCATCGCTCGGGGTGGCGAACAGCATGGCCGGGTTGTTTGCCGATGCATTTTGCAGGTTGTTGGCCATGCTCAGCACGATGCGATTGACGCAACAGGTAAACATGTGTTCCTGGGCGATGCTCAATTTTTCTTGATGCCAAAGTTCACCTACTTTTTTCAGCGCGGGCAATAAAATGTCACGGGCGTATTCCAAGGGCTCGCTAGCCACCAGGGCGCGCTTCAACAGCTGCTCGCAGCGGTCAATACGATAGTCCAGGAGGGCTTCGATAATCCGGTCCGGCAGCGGATGCGCCGAATCTTTATGCGGGGCTTGTGTTTGCCGTTGCAGGTCTCGCAGCGCCTCGCAATTCAAACCGGCGATTTTGCTGATGGTGTGGCCGTTGCGGGTCAGTTGGGCAAGCAGCGTCAGTTTCTCCATATCCTGTTGCGAATACAGGCGGCGGCCGTTATCGCTACGCGCCGGGGTAATGCTCGCGTAACGGCGTTCCCAGGCCCGCAGGGTTTCGGCGGGCAGTCCGGTCAAAAGGGTGATCGCTTTAATTGAATACATTGTTTATGTTTTGCACAGAAAATAGTTTGACAAATATTGTACATTTGGAGTAATTTTAACGCCAGCTTAAAAACATTAACGGATCAAGCCATGACAGAAGCCGTACTCAATGCCGCTCATCCAGCCGTTTCGGTCAACGAACCAGAACCGCTTGCGCTTGCCATGGACATGGAGCAGGCCAGACAGAATCTGCTATTGCTGTTGTTGGCAGAACATGAAGCGTCGGCGTTATTACTCAAGCAGTGCCTGTCCCATTTAGATAATGGCCGGGATATTTCTGAAATCGTCAGTGATAAAACAGTCGAGGCGATTATTGTACAAGGTGCAGATTTTGTACAGCCTAATCTTGTTCAAGATGTCCGGTACTTGCTGGAGAATTCCGTGTCCAGGTCTTCGTTACTCAAGCTGCATTTCTTGCCGAGTTTTTTAATTGAGGTGTCCGGTTTGTTCATGTCCACGACCGGACATCAAGCTGCCTTTAATGCATATCGGCTCAAGCTGGGTCAAGCGGCTCAAGCCTTGCAACGGCTTAGACAGCAAATGATCGCCGGAAATGTTCGCTTGGCGGCATTTGTCGCTCACAAACACAAAACCACGGTGCTGAGTTTTGACGATTTGTTGCAGGAAGGCGTGGTCGGTTTGATCAAGGCAGTAGACCGTTTCGATCCTTATCGCGGTTATCAGTTTTCGACCTATGCGATTCCCTGGATCAAACAGGCTATCTCACGGCTGATCGTTAAGCAGGAAAAAATCGTGCGCCTCCCGGTGGCTTTGGCGGAAAGGGCGTGCGCGGTGTTTGAAGCGATGCGCAACGCTTACCTGCAAACCGAGCGCTGGCCCAGTATCGAACAATTGAAAGTGCTCTGCGATTTAAGCGAAGACGAAATCAAAACCATCAGAAACTATTACCAGGCGACCCATTCCCTGGATGCGGTCGGAGACGCCGAGGAAGATGAAGGCCAGGCGCTGATGGCGCGCATGAAGCAACGGCAATTTGCGCAGCCGCTGGATGAGTTGATCGATCGCAGTTTGGGCCGGTATCTCGACCAGGTCGTCGCGACGTTGCCGGACAAGGAAGCGGCGATTCTCAACATGCGTTTCGGACTGAAAAATCACACGGAAATGACCTTGCAGGCCATTGCCGATCAACTACAGGTAAGCCGGGAGAGAGTCAGGCAGATACAAAACGAAGCGTTAAAAAAACTTAAAAACCAGTTCGGTTACGACCTGATGCTGTTCCTTGAGCCTAACGACAGCTACTAAAACCAGGGTAATTCTTGAGAAAGAACAATTTGGCCGGTAAAAAAACATGATCCACGAAAACCACAAAAGGCACGAAAAAAACAACCGAAAGAATCGTATTGTGGGATTTTTCGTGCTTTTCGTGTCGCCTAGAGGCGCCTACTTTTGGCTTTCGTGGACGATGCTTTTTATTGAAGTGGGTTACCGGGACACCGGACGGGGCAGTAAGGCGGCGACCATTCCGCAAGAGTCGCTGATGCTGACGACCGATGAAAACATCGTCAACGTGCGTCTCGCCGTGCAATACCAGATTAACAATGCCGGGGATTATCTTTTTAACGTCAAGGACCGCGAAGCAACGCTGAAGCAGCTGACCGAAAGCGTCGAGCGCGCGGTGATCGGCGCTAACAACATGGACTTTGTGCTGACCGAAGGCCGTAGCGAAATTGTCGCGCAGATCAAACGCGACATTCAGGCCGCAATGGATGATTACAAGGCCGGGATCATTATTGCCAGCGTCAACTTGCAGGATGCCCAGCCGCCGGAGGAAGTGCAGGGCGCTTTCGAAGACGCGATCCGTGCACGGGAAGACAAGCAGCGCTTGATCGATGAAGCCAAAGGCGAAACCGAGCGTTTCAACCAATTGCTGGTCGAATATGAAAAAGCCCCGGCGATCACCCGAAAACGCTTGTATCTGGAAGCCAGGGAAAAGTTGTTCAGCAGCACCAATAAGGTCATTGTCGATGCCGGTCAAAACGCACCGCAGCTGTATATGCCTTTGCAAAACCCGGTCTCGCATCCTGCGGCAGAGAGCAAATCGCCGGAAGCGCAAATCGCTGCCGAACCTGTCGCAATTGACAAAAATTACGCCCAAAAATCGGCCGCTAACGCCTTACGTCCCAGCCGGAGCAAACCATGAGCAGAACACAAATCTTGTTGCCCGCTAGTTTCAGCCTGTTAATACTGGCTTATCTATCGGTTTTTTATGTTCAGGAACATGAAAAAGCCATCTTGTTTCGTCTTGGTGAAAGGGTCGTCTCAGACTTTAAGCCGGGACTCCATGTTATGACCCCCATCATTAATAATGTCAGTACATTTGATGCGCGTGTGCTGTAACCTATTCGGCCGGCTAAGCTTCGGCCATCCTATCCTCCTCTATATGCCCTTCAAACCTTGTATTTGTGAAGGGCATTTTTTTCCATGGAGATGATCATGATCGCCAAATTTTTAAATCACAAAACGCTGCAATGGCTAAGCCTGTTGTCGGCACTCAATTTTAATGTCGCGGTTATTTTTTTGCTGGTCGTCAGTCTTTTTTCGGCAGCCGGTAGCTCGTTGTTTTTTGAAAATAACAGCGAACTTTATGGGCCGTTGGCCAGCAACTTGCGTTTGATGTTGGTTTATTTAACGCTAAGCCAATTTAGCGCCTACTGTTTTTGCAGCTATAGCCGGAACTATCGTCTATTAATACCGGTAGGCCTGTTTTGGTTGCTGCTGATGGGGTCAATCGAGTTTTACGGCAGGGTAAACCAGATACCGATAGATGAAGACTACGGCCGGCTTTTTTTGTATTTAGGTTTGTCCAATTTGGCTTACGGCGGGTTGATGCTTGCAAACGGGTATCAGTGCCGGGATATTGATTGAAGTACCGTGGAAGCCAAATCGCCTTGAAATGTGCCGATGTGAACAGTTGTAAGCCGACACGGCTATTTCCGGTTAGATGGTTCGTAAAAGCCGTCTTGTCAGTAGCGATTTCAAGTCTCGTCGAGCATCGGTAATGATATGGATGTAGAGGGTGTCCTGCCGCACTTCATAAATGATGCGATTCATTCCTGAAATAACCTGCTGGTATTGACTGAGGTTTAGCTTCTCGAACTCTTCCGGAATGGAGCCTGCGTGAGGAAATGTTTTCAGGTTGCGGATAACCGCTTTGATCTTGTCATAGGTGCTCTGCCAAGTCTCAACGGAGAAGTTTTTGACAATGTAACTTTTGAGTTCTTTCAGGTCATGCTCAGCCGATTCCAGTATGACGACTTTCATATTCATTATTTGTCCAGTTCGGTAAATACATCCTCGGCATCACGGAATTTGCCTTGCTCGATCTCGCGGTTCCCGAGTGCCAGAATTTTCAACAGGGCAAGCGTTTCTTCCAGTTCCTCATAGCTCTTCACATCCATGACAACAAGCTTGGCCTCGCCGTTTTGGGTGATCAACAAAGGCTCGCGTTTTTCCGAAAGTTCTCTGACAATCTCGGCGGTGTGGCTCTTGAGGTAGCTGATGGGCTTGATTTGGGATGAAAATTTCATGGTGTTATTTCCCTGATTGAATTGATGAGACCGATATTAGTCTTAATTAAGTCTTGCGTCTAGGATTGTTGAAGCTCTATTTGATTTGGATTTAATCGCTCCATGGGGCGCTTTAAAAATTGGTTATGCATTAACCGGCTATTTTCGAGCCAAGCCAGTCTATCGGTTTAGATCCTTAAACGGTCAATGTCGGTTTAGGGTATTATTTCGGTCATTCGAAATGTCAGTTCCATTATTACTCAGCCCATAATAGAGGGCTTTTTCAAAGCGCGATTAAAAAGGCCGGATACCCAGATGAACACACTTACCCAACTCCATGCTGATATCGAAGCGCGCGTAAGAACTATCCGTGACGACAATCTCGATTGGTTATGCCGCATGGGCTGCGACGGTTGTTGCCGACGGCTCGCCGAAGTACCCCGGCTCACGGCAGAGGAATGGGATTTGCTGCGGGACGGGCTGGCCGCGCTGCCCCCGGAGCAGCTTCTGGAAATTGGCCGGAACATCGCCGCGCTGGCCGAGCAGTCATCGCGCCCCATCGTTTGCCCGCTGTTGGACCGGTCGGCGGGGGCCTGCCTGGTCTACGTCCACCGCCCGGTGGCTTGCCGCACGTACGGGTTCTATGTCCAGCGTGATAAGGGACTTTACTGTAAGGACATCGAAGCGCGCGTGGCCGGTGGCGACTGGGCCGAGGTGGTGTGGGGCAACCAGGACGCCGTCGATCGCCGTCTCTGCGGTCTGGGCGAGACCCGCGATTTGACCGAGTGGTTCGCGTGCTGGAAGGAGGCCGGGTACATGGCTTGAAAGGTGTAGGGGCAGATTGTCCGAAAAGATATTGTTCTTGCAGAAGAATGTCCTCCGTAGGGCGTGCTGTGCGCGCCTTAGAAACCCTACCCGCTCATCTGTGACGGACAATGGGTAACATTAGTAAATTATCTCTTTACGCTATCAGGTCAAATCTGAAGGCATAGCGCTTAGGGCAAGCGCCTGATACCGTTCCAAATCCTCCGGCGTATCCAAATCCCATTGTTCGCTCAGTTCGTGATGGCGAAGCTTATAGTGCTCAATGCGGTTGCGGGTTTGGTCCAGCACTCGTTCCGTTCCCCAGGGCATGTTATCAAAGAGTTCCGGGTGAGGCCGGTTGAGTCCGACCAACACGTAGCCGCCGTCTTCTGCGGGAGCTATCACGACTTCATTTTCCTGATTTAAAGCGGTTAACGCTTGTTCCAGATCCTGTTCGGTTAATGACGGGCAATCGCAGCCCATTAACAAGGCGTGGGAATAGTCGGCAAGCGCCGAGCAAAAAGCGTGGTGCATGCGTTCGCCTAAATCGATTCCTTGTTGTTGCTGGAGCGTTATCGGATAGGTTGCCGTCGATGCGGTAAAAAAAGCATGGACGGTTGTCGGTGAGCACCAGAGTTGTACGGGGCATAAGTTGTTTTGTGTCGCCCGTTGCAGTGTTTTTATGCTGAGTTCGATATGAAGTTCGGCGGCCTGTTCGGCGGTTAATTTTGGGATTAAGCGGGTTTTAACCTGGCCGGGAATCGGGGCTTTGCAAAAAATCATCAGGACGGCGTTGGGGTATTTGTAGGTCATGATTGATGGGTTACGGGTGATTGACGGATTATTTTTTTACGCATAGGCATTTAAACAACACGTCATCCCGGCATTCCCTGCCGGGATGACGTTGTTATGACTTGTGTGGTATCTCTATGGGGAACGACCGTAATCACCGTTTCCGCAACGCCTTAAAAGGCAGCAGCAATAATTGCATAAAGCCTAATTCATGCAACTCGCGGAAAGGCGTTAAACCGATAGCCATTGCCGTCTGAGACTGCCCGGGTTCGGCAACATAGGTTCTGCACAGCCTGTCCCAGCAGGAAATTGAAAAGCCGTAATTGCTGTCGGTTTCGGCCGGAAGGGTTGAGTGATGGATGCGGTGCATGTCCGGGGTGATGATCAGCCAGCGCAGTTTTTTATCGATCGCCGGCGGGATGTTGATGTTGCTGTGGTTAAAGGTCGCCGCACCGTTAAGGATAATCTCAAACGCGATGACCGCCCACGGGTTCGCGCCGAGCAAAACAATGCACAGCACTTTGTACAGCATGGAAATCATGATCTCCAGCGGATGAAAGCGCACGGCGGTGGTGGCGTCGAATTCCAGGTCGGTATGATGCACCTGATGTAAATGCCACAGCAGCGGCCATTTATGCGAAACGATGTGCTGGCAGTAAATGGCGAAATCCAGGAATAACAAGGTTGCGACAATCGACAGCCATTCGGGGGCGGCCAACCGGTTTAACAAGCCGTAACCTTGGCCTGCGGCGGTGACGGCGCTCAGATAGGCAAGACCGCCGAGGCTTAAGCGCATGATCGCCATGTTGAATGCGGCGAGTCCGAGGTTAACCGGCCAGCGCTGCTTGCGGCTGATGTGCTGGATTCTTCTGGGGCTGACATATTCCCAGCCAATCATGATGCAGAAAATACCCAGCGCTACGGATAAACGGATTATGGTTTCCAAAACTGCCCCCTGCAATAAAGTGCGGCCAATGTTTCCGGGTCTGCGCCGAAGAAGTAACGCAGGCGCAAACTCCACATCAGCAGTATAGTCCTGTAGATGCCATAGCGCTCCCATCTTCGGCCGGAGCTGGTGACTTTGGCGTTAAGGCAAAGCGGCGGGCTGATTTTTTGTAGCGCCTTGCTCAAGGCGATGTCTTCCATCAGGGCGATTTCGGGATACTGTCCCACCGCTGAAAACGCTTCCCGCCTGACAAAAATCACTTGGTCGCCGGTGGCGATGCCGGTCAGGCGGGAGCGCCAATTCATCATCCAGGCGATGACTTTCAACATGACATGATTGCCGCTTAATCGAATGTCGAAACGTCCCCATTGCTTGTTGCCGAGGTGTCGTTCGATCAGTTGCAAGGCGTGTTCGGGCAGAGTGGTGTCGGCGTGGAGGAAGATCAAAATGTCGCCGCTTGCATGGCTTGCGCCGATGTTCATTTGGAGGGCGCGGCCTTTTGCCGAGCTTATGATTTGGTCGGCCAAACGGGCATGGGGGTAATTAATAAGCGGCTGGTTGTCGGTGGCGTCAACAATGATGATTTCACAGTTGCTGCGTAGCGCCTGTAATGGAAGCAGGCACAAGGCTATGGTTTTTTCTTCATTCAGGGTTGGGATGATGATTGAGAATTTCATTGGATGAGGGGTATTCCGCTAACTCCGCTAGTTCCCAAGCTCAAGCTTGGGAATTCAGGGTCGGAAGCTCCAGCTTCCCGTTTCGTGAAGCTGGAGCTTCGCCTTTTGGGTTCCCAATCTCCAGATTGGGAACCAGCGTTCGTTGCCGAACGCGACGCTGGAGCGTCACGGACTGCGTTCCCACGCCGGAGCGTGGGAACGATACAAAAACTTCGTGCCTTCGTGGTGAATAAAGAATTTTTAGTAATCACCCCGTCTGATGCTGCAAAGCCGCCCTGACACACCGCAAAACCCCATAACTGTATTGCCCCTCAAACAGCTCGTAAACCGGCTTAAGCGCGTTCCGCTGGTCTTCGGGCAAGTTGATAATAGCTTCCTCTATCCGGCTGATTTCCTGCTCGGGCAGCTCAACCACATCTGCCAGTACCAGCATCCCTTGCTCCAGTGATTGAGCCAGATGCCCGTAAACGGTGGTGTCTTGCAGCTCTCGTTGCTGGGCGATCTGCTTGACGCTGTAACCCAGTCGGAATAAGGCTACCGATTCGGCCATGGTATCCGACAGGCCGATCGGCCCGTTTTTGTTGATGTCGACAAATTCGCTGATCACCGCCAGAAATTCATCGGCGTAAAGTTCCAGCTTGCGCACGCCGACACCGGACAGCAGGCCCATTTGCTGACGATTGGTCGGTTTGGCTTCCAGCATCGCCATCAAGGTTGCATCATGAAAAATAACATAGGGCGGCACATCTTGGGCATCGGCGATCATCTTGCGCTTGGCGCGCAAGGCATTCCACAACAGGGTATCGTCGGTTTTAGCGAACTCCCGGCCGGTTTTTTTACTGCCTTTAACTTTCTCGGCTTTCAAATCCTTGCGCAACATCAGCTGCTGTTCGCCGCGCAAAATCGGTCGACAGGATTCGGTCAGCTGCAACGCGCCGAAGCGGTCGAAATCCACGGCGACCAGTCCCCGTGCGACCAGTTGCCTGAACACCGAATGCCATTGCTGTTCTTCAATATCAACGCCTATGCCGAAAGTCGATAGCTTGTCGTGAGCGGCTTTGATAATCCGCTCGGTAGCCTTGCCGCGCAACACGTCAATCAAATAGCCGACGCCGTAACGTTGCTGGGTGCGATGGATACAGGACAACGCCTTCTGGGCTGCCACCGTTCCATCCCAGGTATTGACCGGTTCCAGGCAGGTGTCGCAATTGCCGCAGGGCTGCTCGAGACGGTCGCCGAAATAACCGAGCAAGGCTTGGCGACGGCAATGAACCTGCTCGCATAAGGCCAGCATCGCATCGAGTTTGTGGTATTCAATGCGCTTGTGCGCTTCATCGGCATTGGAGTCCTGAAGCATTTTCCGCAACGTGATCACATCCTGCAAGCCGTAAGCCATCCAGGCGTCGGCGGGCAAGCCGTCGCGCCCGCCCCGGCCGGTTTCCTGGTAATAGGCTTCAACGCTTTTGGGCAAATCCAGATGCGCGACAAAGCGGACATTGGGCTTGTCGATGCCCATGCCGAAAGCGATGGTCGCCACAATCACCAAACCCTCTTCCATTAAAAATTGGTGTTGGTGTTTGGCGCGCAAACCGGCGTCCATACCGGCATGATAGGGCAGGGCGTTGACACCTTTGGTCCTGAGCCATTCCGCGGTGGCATCGACTTTCTTGCGCGACAGGCAATAGACAATCCCGGCATCTCCGGCATGTTCGGCGCGAATAAAATCGATTAGCTGATCGCGGGCATTTTGTTTTTGCACGATCCGGTAACGGATGTTGGGGCGGTCGAACCCGCTAAGATAGAGTTGTGCCTGCTCCAGATTCAGGCGTAATTTGATTTCTTCGCGGGTTTTGTCGTCTGCGGTTGCGGTCAACGCGATGCGGGGAATGTCCGGAAAACGCTCATGCAGTAGCGACAGCTGCAGATAATCGACCCGGAAATCGTGGCCCCATTGGGAAACGCAGTGCGCTTCATCAATCGCAAACAGGGCGATTTTGATGCGTTCGAAAAGTGCGCCGGTACGCGCCGAGGTCAGTCGTTCCGGCGCGATGTACAGCAAATCGAGTTCGCCGTTAAGCAACTGCTGCTCGATTCTTCGGGATTCTTCAAGCGATAAGGTTGAGTTAAGGAAAGCGGCTTTGACGCCCAATTGCAGCAAGGCGCTGACTTGGTCCTGCATCAACGCGATCAACGGGGAAATGACGATGCCTACGCCGGGCCGGATCAAAGCCGGAATCTGGTAGCACAACGACTTGCCGCCGCCGGTCGGCATCAGCACCAAGGCATCCTGCCCGGCTATCAGCTGTTCGATGACATCCTGTTGCTGGCCTCTAAATTTGTCATAACCGAAAACGGTTTTGAGGATTTCGATTGGTTTGTTATTCATAACACCTTTTATTACGGCCTAGCCCATTAATGCACAATTGCCTCACAACGGCTCAAATAAAGCCGTCAAATCCTCCGCCGTCAGCTTCAAGGATTCCTCTTTTGCCCCGCCCTTATAAATGCCTTCGGCCAGCGCGCGCTTTTTGTCCTGCATGGCGATGATTTTTTCTTCCACGGTATTTTCGGTAATGAGTTTGTAGACGAACACCGGCTTGTCCTGGCCTATTCGATGGGCGCGGTCTGCGGCCTGGCTTTCTGCGGCGGGGTTCCACCATGGGTCGTAAATAATCACGGTATCGGCCTCGGTCAGGTTTAGGCCGACCCCGCCCGCTTTCAGGCTGATCAGGAACACATTCACCTCACCGCTTTTAAACCGTTCGATGGCTTCGTCGCGGTTACGGGTTTGGCCGGTCAGTTTGGCATAGCCGATTTTCATGCCGTTTAGTTCATTTTCAATCAGCCCGATCATCCGTGTGAATTGAGAGAACACCAAAATCCGGCGGCCTTCTTCCAGCTGTTCCGGCAATAGCTCCATCAGCAGGTCGAGTTTGGCGGATTCCTGCACTTTTTGCGCTTCCTTTAGCGACAGGGTGCGCGGGTCGCAACAGGTTTGGCGAAGTTTAAGCAAGGCATCCAGGATGGTGATGTGGCTGCGCGACAGGCCTTTTTGGGCAATTGCATCGCGGACTTTTTTCTCCATGGTCAGGCGGATGCTCTCGTATAAAGCGGCCTGTTTTGGATACAGCGGTACGGAGCGGATGATTTCGGTTTTGGGCGGTAATTCGGTGGCGACTTCCTGCTTGGTGCGGCGCAGCATAAACGGGGCAACTCGGCGTGACAGTCGCGCTCTTTGCTCGCTATCGCCATGCACTTCAATAGGTGTGCGGTAGCGTTTTTTAAACGTGGCGCTGTCGCTAAGAAAGCCCGGCATCAGGAAATCGAATTGCGCCCACAGTTCGCCCAGATGATTCTCCATCGGGGTGCCGGTCAGGCAAAGCCGGTGATTCGATTTGATGCGGCGCACCAATTGGGCGGCTTTGGACAGCGGGTTCTTGATGGTCTGGGCTTCGTCCAGAATCAGGTAGTGATACTCGTGCTCCAGCAGGGTTTCTTCGTCTCGTGACAGCAACGGGTAGGTGGTCAGGATCAGGTCGTAGTCCCTGATTTTGTAGAACAGCTGTTTGCGTTCGGTGCCTTGCAGGATCAGGATTTTCAGGTCGGGGGTGAAGCGTTCGGTTTCCCGTCGCCAGTTGCTCATCAGGCTGGTCGGCGCGATGATCAGGCTGGGCAGGCCCATTCGTCCAGCTTGTTTTTCGAGTAACAGGTGGGCGAGGGTCTGTATGGTTTTGCCGAGACCCATGTCGTCGGCGAGTATGCCGGAGAATTTATATTCCCGCAAAAATTGCAGCCAGTTGAGGCCCTGTTGCTGGTAATGGCGCAGTTCCGCCTGCAAGTTGAAAGGCAGGGCCACATCTTCAATGCCGGTAAAGTTTTTGAGTTTTTGTCCCAGTTCCCGCAATTCTTTTCCGCCGTTGATGCTGAACAAACCCTGGTTTTGCTCTTCCAGGTCGGCCAGCGCGGCGGCGTTAAATCGGGACAGTTTCAGCGAGCCGTCTTTGCCCAGAGTGCTGCTGTTAAACAGCTCGATCAACACGTTCAGGAAGGGTTTGATTTTGTCGCTGGGTAAATTCAGGTAGCTGTGCTCGCCCATCGGGATGCTGAGCATTTCCGGCAGGTTTTCCGGGTCGTAGTTTTCCAGTACCGGCATAATCAACGGCAGTAGCGGCAGGGGCTGGCCGTCAACTTCTATGGTAAAGCGCATTTCAAACCAGTCCTGCTGGCTTTCGCTGATTTGGGCGTCCCAGTTTTGGGCGGTCTGGAAGTTAAGCAGGAAACTTTCATCGATGTCGATCATCCAGCCGTCCCGCTCCAGCTCCAGCAGGGTATTTTGGAGGAAGTCTCCCCAGCGTGCGGCGCTGTCCATTACGCTTTGTGCCGGGCTGTATAAAAACAGTTCTTGTGCGCCGATCTGCACGGCAGGGGCGGGGGCAAAGCCGTGGTCGGTCAGACGGTGTATTGCCCGCTGTTCGGTTTCCGCGTCGCGTTTAATCCGCACCAGTCCCTGTTCGGTTTTTACCACGCTGTGGTCTTCCGGGGGGATCGCGGAAATAGTCCATTCGCCGTAAATGAAACCGATCGCCATAAAATGGGTGTACTGTTGGGGCGAGACCTGATGGCCGAACAGCAATAGCTTGGGCGCAGGCGTCAGCTGATCGGCTTCGATCAACTCGACTTTTTTGGGAGCGGGTAGCGGCAGGCTGGGGTGTTCAATAATCAGGCGTTGGCTGAATTCATCGGCATATTCGGGCGGGATGAGGGGGGCGGCCAGGATGTTTTTAAGTTGATCGGTCGAGAGGTTGTGGGTGTTGATTGCACCTATCGCGCCCAAAACGTCGTCCAGGTATTGCGGCGGATCGGTCAGCAGTAGGATTGCAGGCGGGTCGATTTCGACGGCTAATCGATAAGCGCCGTTGTCGGCTGTCCGCCAGTTAAATTTTAAATCGCGATGGGTGCCTTTTGTTAACGGCGCTTGCTCAGTGTCTTGCCAGAACAGCCGACCTGTTTTCAGCAATTTGGACAAGGCTAAATAGCCGGTAGCGCCGGCAATCAGAGGTTCGTCCTTAAAGGCGGGATTAAGTGCAGTCAGCAGTTTGGCAATTTCCTGGTCCTCCGGTTGAACGTAATTGAGATAGGAATAGCTGTAGCGGAGGTTGTTTAAGGTCGTTCTTCTGCCCTTATTCAAGCCGCCGGTTTTCTTTGCTTTGGTGATTAAAAATTCAATGGTGAATTCATGTTTTGCGTTGCCGGGCTTGAGGATGTAAGCGATGAAGTCCTGATGGGCGTCGTGCTGCCCCGGCGCTTGCTCATGAAGGCTGTCGAGCCAATCCAGACAGCTGGATTTTGTATTCGGTGCAGAAAGGCCTTGCTTGGCATTTTGGTACGTCAGGCAAACAGCGGCAACATGTTTACAGTTATAGCCGATAGGGCAAGTGCAGTCGCCTTCAATTTCTGCCGCGCTATAGTCCGGCCGCCAGACGATGCGAATATTTTGCCGATACGGATCTTTTTGGCTACCTTTAACGGCGGCATTGAGTTGTACAAAAAGAGCGCCTTCGCTTGCAACGGTGAGATTGATCACCATGCCTTTTTCAAAATAGTTACGCCCACGCTCATAAAAAGCGTCGCCACATTCGTAGCGTATATCGGAGCGTAGCAGTTTTTTTTGTTTATTCATAAGGGGCGGGCGAACGGTTGGACAAGAGGCTTATTGTACTGCAATCTGATGGAGTTGCAGGAATAGGTATCTTCAACAATAGACTTATCGCCGCTTTTTTGATTAAGTAGGATCAGGAAATATCGATTGAAAATCTGTAAATATCAGGAGAAAGAATATGAGACCGCACTTATTACTCATCTGTTTATTGTTGAATGCTTGCTCGAATTTGCCGCTGGCGATAAAAAATCCTCCGCAGTTTGATATTTCCTATTCCCAGGCAGTCCAGAAGATTTCCAATTATAAAGATGCGCCGGTGCGTTGGGGCGGTCTTATTATTAATGTGGAAAATGAACAAAATTTCAGCCTGGTGCAGGTGCTGTATTATCCTCTCGACAGTGGCGGTAAGCCGCAGACAGATCAACCGAATGAGGGGCGATTCATTATTAAAAGTCCCGAGTTTCTTGATCCGGCTGTTTACACCGTAAACACGAAAATTACTGTTGCGGGAACGCTTACAGGCGATCTTGAGCGCACGATAGGCAAAAAAGTTATGCGTTTACCGTTGATTTCAGCCACGGCCATTCACCTGTGGCCGGTTTATGTGTACGACAATCGTTACGATGGTTTCGGCTATGGTTATGGTTACAACCCCTATTATGGCGGTTATCCTTATTATTGGGGGAGTTACTATTGGCCGTCCGCCAGCCCATTCATGCGCCCCGCTTTTCGTCCTCGTTAAGTGCTGTATTTAAGTCGGACGTAACCTTTTTTGGATATAGGTCTAGTTTATTTTTTTTGTTGCTATATAATACGCGGCTTACCAAAGTTATCGATGCCTCGGTGGCGAAATTGGTAGACGCAAGGGACTTAAAATCCCTCGTTCGTAAGGACGTGCCGGTTCGACTCCGGCCCGAGGCACCATAAAAATCAAGGGCTTAGTCAATCTGGCAAGCTCTTTTTTATTGCCTGTCGTTTTCTATGCGGCATTGGCCGGGCAGCTCAAAGTAAAAATCCGCATATAAAAAGCTGTGTTAGCAGCGTAAACGTCTTTTCCGGCTGTCGTCGTTATTTAAGTATCTGATGCTCGCCGCCGTCTGTATCTGTAATAAGCCCGATCCGCTAATCTGTACTGCCTATCCATGCAGTCTATTGAAAAATCCGAGATGAGCTCGGCGTTTAATATTTTTAGATAAAGTATCCACGCTTCCATTGTTAATTTTCTAAGCATCATTTTATCCCTCAATCTAAGCCGAAAATGGCGCAACAAATCGCTTTAGTTGAATGAAAATTCAAATCTAACGCGCATAAACCTAAAACAAAGTTAGTTTTGGATAGGTTTCTGTAGGATAGAGAGTTCAATTTTTTCAATCAATAGGTGCTATTACCTATCGGGTGATCGTGGTGTTGCGTTGGGAGAATATTGTAAGGTTGCTGGGAGTGACTTTGCATTCGGCAGGTAATGTCGTGTCCTTTGCTACTGTAAAGGTAAAATTTAGGTGATGCAGTTTGAAATAATTGGGGGTAGAGAGTATCTGATGATGGAAAATGCCGGGTTACGTCATCTATCATTCATCGAGTCGCTTGAGGTCTCGATAAAAATTTTCGTGTGGACCGAAAATTAGCCGCTTCAGGTTGTTTTCGTCGAGTATGCGGTAAGCCTGTAGGCAGGTTCGATGGGCGAAACTTGTAAACGCGCACACCGGACAAGTCTCCAGCCTTCGCTCTTCATCGATTTCATGATCAGCGCTAATTGCGCGCACTGCGAGTGCCGTTATTACCTAATCGATTTACAACCCCGATCCCTAGCAACAAAACCAACGCCCCCCACAATAAACCCGGTACCAGCCAGAACCAGTTTTGGTAGAAAGTGGCAGGCGGGTTCTTCAAATAAGGCACTTCGTATAGGCCGGCCCAAGTCTGATGTATCGGCGAGCGTTCCAGGATTTCTCCCGATGCCAGCGATACCGTGGAAATGCCGGTGTTGGTGACGCGCAATACCGGACGGCGAAATTCCACGCCGCGAGCCAAGGTCATGTACATGTGTTGGTAGGGTTCCTGCCATGCGCCGTACCAGGAATCATTGGTGACGTTGACGATGAACTGTGCGCCGAGTTCAGCCAGCGAACGGGTGAATCCGGGGAACAGGCTTTCGTAACATATTTGCGCGCCCATTTTATAGCCGTTCCAGTGCAGTAAATCGGTCGGGCCGTGGCCTCTGGCAAAGTGGCCGGTGGGCGGCAGCCATTTGCGGATTTCGGGGAATAACTGTTCGCCGGGAATGTATTCGCCAAACGCCAGCAAGATCGATTTGCTGTAATGCGGCGGCACTATCTCGCCGTCCTTATTCAGTACAAACAAGGAATTGGTAATCAGGCGGGATTCTTCCTCAACACTATATGCGCCGGTAATCAGCGGCAATTGTCGATCATGGAGAAATTGCGCGAGCGCTACGGGGTAGGGATCGAATTTAAATTGCTCGCCCAGTAATGCCGGGAATGCGGTTTCAGGCCACATCGCGAAGTCGATTTTTGCGTCTTGATGGGTTTTGAGTGCGTTATCGGTCAGCGTGATGTAGCGATTGAATATTTCCTTGCCGTAGCCTTTGCCTAATTCTGCGGCCAGTTTTTCTGCGTTTTCGATATAGGCCTGAATCATCAGTGTTTTAAACGACGCATCCGGTTGTGGTAGTCTGTTTTTAAGCCACAGGCCGCCGATATTCAGCAGGATAAAGCCTGCAACGACAGTCGCCAGTATGATTTTACCGGCGTTCTGTTTGCGCTGTTCCCAGGCCATATAAAGCGGTAGATTGCAAAGCAGTGTCGCGGCGCTGAGTCCGCTAAAGCCGATTACTTCCGCCCAATGGTAAACGGGAATATTTGCGCCATACCAGGAATAACCGAAGTTCCAGTCGAACAGGGTCAGCGAGTAGGCTTCGCAGAGAATAGTGATCAGCGCCATCAGCCACAGTGAAAGCCGTTTTGACCATTGGAATTTGTTTCGTCCCCAGAACCACAGGACACCGGCCAAAGGCACGAACAGGTGGGCTACTAAGCCATAAACCAACATGCCGATAACCGCTACAGGCCAGTCCAGATGGGCAAATTCATGTAACAGGTAAGTAACCCAGTTAAAACCGATCAGCGTGAACACGAAAGAGGTGATCATGCCGCCGAGAAAAACGTTTTTTAAGCGGGTTTGCTGATTCCAGAAAATCCATAATGGAACGAAACAGAATAACGAAGCCCAGGGAGGGAAGGGGATGTAACTGGTACCGATGAGGACGCCGGATAGGATGGGCAGTAGCCAGGGCTTTAGGTTGCCGGGTGTCGCGCTGTTCATAGTGTTAAGGGTCGTGGTGTGATTGTGCGGGGGAAGGCGCTGGTTCCCAATCTCCAGTTGCGTGGGACGGGAAGCTGGAGCTTGGGAACCAGCCCAAACCAGCAATTTTCTTGGGTCGTTATATTTTTCCGCCTAATCTGCTTCCTCGCCGCTGGAGCGGTACTGGATGCATTCCCACGCCGGAGCGCGGGAACGATGAATGCGTTTACAACTTAACGGCCATGAATCTCCGCATGTAACGCGCGGTATTCGTCAGTCAGCTTATGATTGGGAACATAATGCACCAGCGGTTTTGACTCTGAGTGCGACTCCCTGACTTTGACCGATGGCGAGATCATTGCGGCCAATACCGGCAGCCCTTCGGCAATAAGCTCTTCGACTATCTGACGGGGCATATTGGCTTGTTTTTGATATTGGTTGACAATGATGCCTTCAACTTCAAGATTCTGGTTGTGGTCGGCTTTGACTTCCGCCACCACCTGCATCAGTGAATACAGGGCTTCTCTGGCAAAGGTATCGCAATCGAACGGGATCAAGCATTTTTCGGCCGCGATTAACGCGGACTGGCTGTAGAAGTTCAGGATCGGCGGCGTGTCCATATAGATCTCGTCAAAGCCTTCGAGCTTTTCCAGTGCTTCTTTTAATTTGAAGATTTTCATCCGCGATTCCAAGCGGCTTTGCAACGGTTCAAGCTCGGGGTGGGATGCAATCACAAACAGGTTGGGGAACGGCGTCTCATGGATGGCGCTTTCAAGACCTGACCCGGATGAACCGCCGCCAAACAGGGACAAGCTCAGGGTATCTTTAAAGAAGTGGGCAATGGTTTTGTCGCTATCGCTGACTTTATTGCCGAGCAGGTATTGTGTTGAATTGCCCTGAACATCGAGATCGATAACTAATGTACGCTTGCCTTCAACAGCACTGATGGCGGCTAAATTGCACGTAATAGTAGATTTGCCGACGCCGCCTTTCTGGTTGAAAATGACTCTGCGCATGTTATCCCCGTTAAATCAAATAGTTGAAAGTCGCATTATAAGGCTTGGACCGGTAATATCAAATGCGGATAAAGGTTTTGCCATGACATTTCGGGCATTCAGGGATTTCGCTCGGTGTTTTAAAAGCAATTTCCTTGCCGCAGTCGTCACAGATAAAAGTGCCCGGCACGGTAATGTCGCCGGTGTGATAGGTATGTGCTTTCGCTAGTTGTTCAAGTTTTGCCAGTTCCAGGCGGGTTTTATCGGCAACGCTTAAAAAAGCATCCAGAGCGAAGTTTTCAATCAACTCAATATCGAATTTAAACCACTCGGATAAAGAGTCCTTGTCTTCCTCAGCCGACAAACCCTGCGCCGCATGCTCAATATCGCGTTTAACAAACTCTGAAACCCTGTCCAATTCTTCACTGGTCAAATCACTGTCTTTTCTGGTTTTTTCTTTTGATATTTCCAGTGCTTCGGCAAACGAATGCAGCGTATCTTCCATGGTTTCATGGAGATGCTTCATAAAATCGGTATAGGCGGTGACTAGTTTGTTTTTATTCATAGGGTTCAACTCCTGAAAATGACGCTTTAGATTTAAGCAACTGTACGGTATTCTAACGCTTTTGACTGGTAAAAGACGAGAAGGATGCAAGAAAATTATAAGCCGTTGGCAATCGAGCAAGAAGTACAGGCCGCCTGGGACGCTTCGGGCGTGTTTAATGTGTCTGAATCGTCAACACAAGATAAATATTATTGTTTGTCCATGTTCCCTTACCCTAGCGGCAAGCTGCACATGGGGCATGTCCGTAACTATACTATCGGCGACGTCATCAGCCGCTACCAGCGCATGTTGGGCAAGAATGTTTTGCAGCCTATGGGCTGGGACGCGTTCGGCCTGCCGGCGGAAAATGCCGCGATGCAGCACGGCGTACATCCGGCCGACTGGACCTACAGCAACATCGACTATATGCGCGACCAGCTCAAACGGCTGGGTTTCGGCTATGACTGGAATCGCGAATTAGCTACCTGCGATCCCTCTTATTATAAGTGGGAGCAGTGGTTCTTCCTGAAGTTGCTGGAAAAAGGCCTGGTTTACAAAAAAACCGCACCGGTCAACTGGTGCCCGCATGACATGACCGTTTTGGCTAACGAGCAGGTTATCGACGGCTGCTGCTGGCGTTGCGATACCCAAGTCGAACGTAAAGAAATCGCCCAGTGGTTTTTAAAAATCACCGCCTATGCGGATGAATTGCTCGCCTCGCTGGAAACCCTGGATGGCTGGCCGGAGCAGGTCAAAACCATGCAGGCCAACTGGATAGGGCGCTCCGAAGGTGTGGAAATGAGTTTTCCGGTGCCTGAGTCGGATCAATCTTTGAGCATCTACACTACGCGTCCCGATACGCTGATGGGCGTGACTTATCTTGCCGTGGCGGCGGAACATCCTCTGGCGTTGAAAGCCGCAGAAACCAATGCTGAAATCAGCGCGTTTATCGATGACTGCAAGATGATGGAAACCTCGGAAGCGGCCATGGAAACCATGGAAAAGCGCGGCATCGACTCCGGTATTAAAGCGCTTCATCCGATCACCGGCGAACAGGTTCCTGTGTGGATCGCCAATTTCGTGTTGATGGGTTACGGCACCGGCGCGGTGATGTCAGTTCCGGCTCATGACCAACGCGATTTCGAATTTGCAAAGAAGTACGGCATCGCGATCAAGCAGGTGATTTTTGCCAAAGACGGCGGGGAAGACGATTGTTCAGAGCAGGCTTACACGGTAAAAGGTGTGTTGAAAAATTCTGGCGCATTTGACGGCTTGACCTCGGAACAAGCTTTCACAGCTATTTCAGAAGCGTTGGAAAAAGATCATAAAGGCCAGCGGAAAACCAATTTCCGCCTGCGCGATTGGGGCGTTTCCCGTCAGCGTTACTGGGGCGCACCGATTCCGGTTATTTATTGCGACGACTGCGGCACGGTTCCGGTTCCCGAGCAGGATTTGCCGGTGGAACTGCCCAGAGATGTGGTGCTGGACGGTTCGCAATCTCCGCTGGTTGCTCATCCGACTTTCTCCCATACCACCTGTCCAACCTGCGGCAAAGCGGCGCGCCGGGAAACGGATACTTTCGATACTTTTATGGAGTCGTCCTGGTATTTTGCGCGCTTTGCAGGCAGCAATCCGGACAGCATGATTGATGAAAGCGCCAAATACTGGTTGCCTGTCGATCATTATATTGGCGGCATCGAACACGCTATTTTGCATTTGCTGTATGCGCGGTTTTATACCAAGTTGCTGCGCGATGAAGGCTTGCTGGTTTGCGATGAGCCGTTTAAAAAACTGTTGACTCAAGGCATGGTGCTCAAGGACGGCAGCAAAATGTCCAAATCCAAGGGCAACACCGTTGATCCTCAAGGCCTGATCGATCAATACGGCGCCGATACCGTGCGTCTGTTTATCATGTTTGCAGCGCCTCCAGAGCAATCGCTGGAATGGTCCGACAGTGGCGTAGAGGGTGCGTTCAGGTTCCTGAAACGTCTTTGGAAGCAGGCTTATCAGCATTGTGAGGCGGGCGGTTCTACGGTGCCGCTGGATAAACAGGCATTAACCGAAGAGCAGCAGGGCGTCCGTCGCCAGCTGCATTTGGCTATCCAGAAAGTAACTGATGATTTCGGCAGACGTTATACCTTTAATACCGTTATTGCGGCGAATATGGAGCTGATCAATACTTTATCCAAATTTGATGATGATTCCGACAACGGCAAGGCGGTTCTACATGAAGCATTGGAAGCCATTGTGCTGATGTTATCGCCGATAGTGCCGCATATCTGCCATCAATTGTGGCTGGATTTGGGACATCAGCAGGCGGTGGTCAGCGCGTCATGGCCCGAGGTTGATACAACGGCTTTAGAGCAGGATACCCTGGAGCTGGTGTTACAGGTCAACGGCAAATTGCGCAGCAAGATGAAGGTATCGGTCAATGCCTCTAAAGATGAAATAGAGGCTATGGCGCTGAGTGATGAACATATCAAGCGCTTTATTGAAGACCAGCCAGTCAAAAAGGTGATCGTGGTGCCTAAGAAATTGGTCAATATTGTTGTTTAGGAGAGAGGCGAAGGGCGAAGGGCTAAGGGCGAAGGGCGAAAAAAAGCTTGCATTTGGATTTAAGAAGCGCTGCAATTTTTAGCCTTTAGCCTTTAGCCTTTAGCCTTTAGCCTTTAGCCTTTAGCCTTTAGCCTTTAGCCTTTAGCCTTTAGCCTTTAGCCTTTAGCCTTTAGCCTTTAGCCTTTAGCCTTTAGCCTTTAGCCTTT
>Ga0208125_100088_pt1 | contig 94867 bp, 84 predicted proteins | sample LakWasM128_HOW14_2_FD_183938 | JGI IMG/M metagenome (GOLD analysis project Ga0208125, IMG submission 183938) | Freshwater sediment methanotrophic microbial communities from Lake Washington under simulated oxygen tension - Sediment Metagenome... | ecosystem: Environmental > Aquatic > Freshwater >...
TCGCTGATGTCCCAGAGCGCGTCGAATTTGACGGCCTCCGTCGCAGCACGTTCATACAAGCGAGGACTGTCTGCCATTGTTTATACTCCTTATTGTCTTGAGCCACCCGTTTTCAACGTAGGCGTTTGCGATGCAGTTTAGTCAAATCGCCGACGATTGACAACTGACAGCGGCTTGAGCAATTCGCCGACATTGGCGTTCAACAAGGCGGGACCCAAGTCCCCGTATAACGATGAGGATAATCATGACAAACCAAAAGATGACGATGACCAACCTTTTTCTTGTGGCGTTTGCCGGACTGTGTCTGGCGATAGCGCTTGCCATCGCCTGGGTGCTCGGCGTCACACTGTTTTTCCCCGATGGCGTCTTGGCCGGACACCTCGTCGAACGGGCCGACATTATCAGGGCCCATATCGACTATTTGATGATGTCCCAATTCCTGTTTATCTTTTTCCTGCTGTTTCGGCAGTATGCCATCGATCCGCCGGTCTGGGTCGTTGCCGCCTGTTGTTTCGGCGCTTTCTTCAATCCGTTGGCATTTCTGGTCAGAGGCTTGACGCCGAAGCCTTCGGTTGTCGCGGCGATTCCTGTTGAAGCGCATTTTCCGTTTCAGGCGGGATTGAGCTTCACGCTGACGACGGTCGGGTTTCTCACTGCCGTGGTGCTGGTCGTCAGGGAGGCCTGGAAATTGAGATCGGTGAAGGATTGAGGTCGACTTGCTGTCGCAATGTGCAGGGCTGTCTTCGGTGGGATGTACTCATCCTGGCGCAGCCTCGTACTCTATTTGTTAATAAATTATCAAGACAATCGCCTTAAAATGGCAAATGCAGACATGTCGGCTTTTATCAAAACTCAGTAAAATAATAAAAAACCGGTAGCTTTAGTTAAATTCGATATTACTACTCAATAACCCCGTATTTACGGAATAACGACAACAACTTATAGCCAAGGTTCACTCATGATGAAACACTATTTGCTAGAAAAACCGTCGCCCTGGATTGTTAAACACGCTCCGTTGATACCTAAGGCGGGGCGAGTACTCGACCTTGCCTGCGGTAACGGACGTCATGCAATCTGGCTTGCTGAGCAAGGCTATCAGGTCGATGCGATTGATCGCGATGCGCAGGTGGTATCAAGCATGGAGGGGATAGACAATATCAACGTTTTTATTGTCGATCTCGAAGCAGGCGACTGGCCTCATTCAGACCGGAAGTATGACGGATTAATCGTCAGCCGTTATCTGTATCGGCCATTGCTTCATGCTCTTCCCGCAATGCTAAATCCGGGCGGAGTGTTGATTTATGAAACATTCATGGTGGGTAACGAGCGCTATGGCAAGCCCAGCAATCCCGATTTTTTGTTGCTGCCGAATGAGCTGTTCGAAATCTATTCACCTGTGCTAAATATAATCGCGTTTGAGCAGGGTGAAGAGACAATGCCACGGCCTGCCGTTATGCAACGCATTTGCGCTGCTAAGATATAAGTTGGTTAATGAACTGTGCGAGTTACCTTGAGCATAAGACGCGCCAGAAACAACAAAACTATTACGCCAACCAGGGTGGGAAACAATAAAAACGACCAGTCCGGCCGGGTTAAAAAAATAATCACAGGATTGGAACCCGCAGGCGGGTGAACGGTACGCGTGACCAGCATCACAGCCAAGGCGGTGCCGACAGCTAAAGCCATGCTCCACCAGTCGGGACCGACGAATTTGAGAAAACCCAAGCCAACCAAAGAGCAAAGGATATGGCCGACGATCAGATTGCGCGGTTGCGAAAATACCGCATCCGGGAATCCGAACAATAACACACAGGATGCGCCGAAAGAACCCAATATCCAAGGCTGGCCGGAAAGTTGACTCAGGGCGGCAATAGCGGCGATGGCTAAGCTGGAACCCAATCCGGCCAAAGCTATGTGCGATAGGGAAGGGATTGGCGGAAGAGCTTTAGCGCCATTTCTTTTTTTATTTTTAAGCGTCATCAATTAAGCCCTTCCAACCAAAATCGGTAAAAGGGAAGCGCCGGGTATTAACCGGCGCATCCCCGTTTTCAGTTCAAACGATTGTTATCAATCCTTCTTGAACTTGGCGGCTTCTTCCGATCCGCCGGTGGCGTTGCCTTTACTGTAAGAGTGCGCACCGACGCCGGCCAGTTGGCCGCCCTGAACAATCAGGTATTCGTCGCGGATGGGTCGGCCTTCAAAGTAGCATTCAAGGATCTCGCGGGTACCGGCGGCATAACGCGTCTGCGCCGACAGGCTGGTGCCTGAGATATGCGGCGTCATGCCATGATTCGGCATGGTGCGCCAAGGATGATCATTGGGTGCCGGTTGCGGGAACCAGACATCGCCCGCATAACCTGCCAATTGCCCGCTTTCCAGTGCATTGACAATCGCATCGCGGTCGCACAGCTTGCCGCGCGCCGTATTGATCAAGTAGGCGCCGCGTTTGAAGTTCTTCAGCGTCTGCTCGTTGATCATGTGCTCGGTTTCCGGATGCAGCGGGCAGTTTAAGGTCACAACGTCGCACACCTTGGTCAGGCTTTCCAGGCTAGAGTGATAGGTCAGGTTAAGTTCCTGTTCAATCGCTTCCGGCAGGCGATGGCGATCCAGATAGTGCAGTTTCACGTCGAACGGTTTGAGCAGGCGCAATACGCGCAGACCGATACGACCGGCCGCCACGGTGCCGACGTTCATCGCTTCTAGGTCGTAGGAACGCGCCACGCAGTCGGCGATATTCCAGCCGCCTTTGATTACCCAGTTGTAGGACGGAATGTAGTTGCGCACCAGTGCGAGCGTCATCATGACCACATGTTCGGCAACGCTGTTGCTGTTGCAGTAAGTGACTTCGGCAACGGTAATGTTGCGTTCCATCGCCGCTTGCAGGTCGGTATGGTCGGAGCCGATGCCTGCGGTCACAATCATCTTCAGGTTTTTCGCTTTGGCGATGCGTTCGGCGGTCATATAGGCCGGCCAGAACGGTTGGGAAATGACGATTTCGGCATCGTGCAGTTCGCGGTCCAGAACGCTGTCTGCGCCGTCCTTGCTGGAAGTGACGACCAGTTGATGTCCATTAGATTCCAGGTAGTTGCGCAAACCCAACTCGCCTGAAACGCTGCCGAGCAACGCGCCCGGTTTAAAGTCGATGGCCTTCGGCGTAGGCAGTGTTTGTCCGTCAGGGTAACGTTCCGGCTGAGGCAGGTCGTCACGGGCATAGGATGTTGGATAACCGTCGATAGGATCATCGTAAAGAACTAAAATAATTTTCGCCATTTTGCTTTGCCTTAATAATGTTTGGGGGTGGGCACGACCGCGATGCGGACGGCCTTGCTTATCCCGGCCGGGTAGCACTATTGTCTGGCAGCGGTGGCGTCAGCGTCTAATCGTTTCGCCGTATGGTTTAATTGATCGTAGTTATCAAGCCGTCGAAACGGTGTTGCAGATTGAGGCTTTGGGCGATGTTCCAGGCGGCATCCTGTAATGGCGGCGGCAAATCCTGGCGTCGGGCGATCAGGCCGATTTCCCGCGATAGTTCCGGATTCAGCGGCAGGGCGGTGACTTCCCGGCGCATTTCAAACAGGCTTAACAGGCTGTGCGGTACCACGCTATACAAGCCTGCGCTGCAAACATAGGCGTACAACGCGAACACCGAGTCGGTTTCCAGCATGATGTTGGGGGTTATGCCTGCTTCGCGGAAGGCCGCATCGATCAGGCGGCGGTTTTGCATGTTCGGCGTGAGCAGGCACAACGGCAATTCCGCAATATCGGCCCAGCCTAAATTGTCTTTAATAAGTCTGGGGTCGGGGCTGCGAGCCAGCAGCACATGGCGTTCGCGATACAGTGGCAGCTTTCGGAAACCTTTCAGTCCGGGATCTTCGAGATAGGTCAGCCCCAAATCGAGCTCGAAGTTGTCGAGTTGGCGGATCAGGTCGTCGGCGCACAACGAAACCAATTTGACACCAACACCCGGATAATCACGCTGGTAAGGTTCGGTTAACAAAGGCGCCACGGCCAGCGTAGTGGGAATGGCCCCGATGCGGAGTGTGCCGGTTAACTGCCGGTTGCATTGCGCCGCTTCCTGTCTCATGCATTCCCAATCTTGCGCCAGAATCCGCGCCCATTGCAACAGGCGTTCGCCCTCCATGGTAAAGCCCTGAAAACGTTGAGCGCGGCGGACAATGGTAACGCCCAGTTCTTCCTCAAGATGCTGGATGGCGGTGGATAAGGCCGGTTGGGAAACGTGGCAGGCTTCCGCTGCGCGACCGAAATGTTCGGTTTTCGACAGCGCCAGCAGGTAATGGATTTGACGGATAAACATGGGAGATAGATCGGAAAGCGCCGGAGGCTGCAAGGCGTTGGATTACTGAGTAGCTAATGGCGGCGGGTTATTCAAGGCAATAAGTCGCTAGTCGGTCCGGCGGTATCGAGATAATAATGGCCGTCGCCATGGCTGATGACCCGTTGATAGGGCAGGGCGTCAAGCTCGGCGAGGTAGGTAATGGAATGGGTTTTGATCAGGCAATAGATAAGCTCGCCCTCCTGCAAGGCCATGTCCCGGCATGCGCCCGGCGTAATTTCGGCCAGCAGCGTAGTGCCGCAATCGACCTGCACGATCAGGCTTTCTCCGCTGGGGATCAGCGCGCAGATTCGGCCCTTGATTTGATTTTGTATCGATATGCCGTCGATATAACTACGCGATAAGGCTATGTCGTTGGCGCGTATCGACACTTGCGCCTCACTGCCGACAGCTAAATGCGGCCGTAGCGGCAAGCTCAACGGTAGGCCGAAGCTATGGGCCTGGCTGCAACCGTACACATAGTCGTGACGGCTGACGGTCACCGGCAAAATGTTGTCGATCTGGCGGATGCCCAGATAGCGCAGCATCCCTTGCTGTTTGGCGACATCGAGCAGCGAGCCGTTGTGCAGCACTTTGCCTTGTTCGAGTACGATCAGCCGGTCGGTCAGCTCCAGAATCTCTCCCAGAGACTGGCTGGCGTATAGCACCGGCAAGCCAAGTTCATTCTGCAAGCGTTTCAGAATCGGCAGCAGTTGCATTCGGTAACCGTTGCCGATCGCGGCAAAGGTCTCGTCCAATAACAACAGCCGCGGCGATTTCAGCAGCGAGCGGGCCAACGCTACCCGCTGGCGTTCACCGGCGGAAAGCAGTTCGATGACATGATTGAGGATAGTGCCCAGTTCCAAAAGCCCGATTAAAAAATCCAGTTTGAAAATGCGGCGGTGTTTCAGCGTGCGGTTATAGGCGGCGGTCAGGTTGTCGCGAACGGTTTCGGCCGAATCGGCACAGTCGATCTGCAATACCGCGCCTACAGGACGCTGTTCGCGCGGCATCATGATGCCTTTGCGGCTGTCGAACAGGATTTTGCCGTCCAGCACGATATGTCCGCTTTGCGGCTGAATGGTGCCGGCAATCAAGCCGAGCACCGTGCTTTTACCGGATCCGGATTTTCCGAACAGGCCGACGCTTGTGTCGCTGATCGACAGGCGCGTGGTCAGGTCGAAATGTCCCCGGCGCAGTTTTACATTCATTTCCAGCAGCATGGTTACCTCTGTTTGTTAAGGATCTTTTCCGTTTAAGCGAAATAAGTTTGTCTCGTCGCCAGACGTTGCATCGCTAGTCACGGACTATGTCGCTCCGTTTGAAACGTCCCGCCTGTTCAGAACGTTGCCAGTTAGACCTTCCAGGTTTTCAAAACCTGGAAGGTCTTCTTGCTTGCTTCCCGCCTAACGACTGTCAGAATGACGGCATCCCGCAGATATTTGTATACAACGATGCGCGCAGCACGTGGGAACGAGAAATTAAAGGTAACCCAGCGTGCAACCGAAACTTGGGTTGCAGCCGGATTACACCGAACATCAGACGTAGGCCGGAATAAGCTGGTTCGAGTGACAACGAGAACTGGCGTTGCCTACATGGATGTAGGTAAGGGGCGTGAGCAGGAGCGGAAGCTTTTCCGGCAAATACCTCCCGAGCTCGCCGGAAACGCCACCTCGCGCTACGCGCTTGGATGGCCTTATTCCGGCCTACACCCGAGTCCGCCATTCCAGCGTCCATATCGAAATGACGCTCTTCGATAGACTTGTGTATAAAGACGAGCGCAGCGCGTGGGAACGAGAAAGCGGATGTTATCTCCAGTTTATCAACCGGCGACAGCCAGAATCACCGCGCCAGCCTTGAACACCGCCGTGGCAGCGTGGCCTTTGCTCAAGCCCAAGGCTTCGACGCTGTCGTTAGTCACGGTGGCGGCAACCTGTTCGCCGCCTTTTAGCTCGATATCGACTTCGGCGTTGACCGCGCCGGGTTTAACCTGTGTTACCGTGCCTTGCAGCTGGTTGCGCGCCGAAAGCCGGTAGCCGCCGAAATCGGTGACGATGATGATTTGCGGGGCTTTGACCAGGGCGATAACTTCAATGCCGGTTTTGATCGCCAGCTTTTCGACGGATTCCTTGGTAATGGAGGCGACGATGGTTTCGCCGCCCTTTAAGCCGACATGGACTTCGGCATTGACCGCGCCGATGAGCACTTCAGTGACGGTACCTACAAATTGATTACGAGCACTTGCTTTCATGATGAATCTCCGGGGTGTTGGTTAATTTAATAGTGATGTACCTTTGATCTGCACATAAACCTCCATGCCGATCTGCAAACCCAGCAACAACGCCGATTTGCGGGTGATGTGCGCCAGCAGCGCCTGATCGCCGACCTGTAGTAGCACTACGCTCTGGCCGTCGCGACCGTCGGCGATGCCGGTGATGGTCGCGGGCAGCACATTGAGTATGCTGGTGGCGGTTGGCGCTTCAAGGGCGATGCTGACGTCACGGGCGTAAATCTGTACCCGTAACGGTGTGCCGATCTCTGCATCGACCGCCGGCAGGCTGAGTGAACCTCCGGCAAAGGCGACGCGGGTCAGATGATAGTCGGCTTCATGTTCGGCGACGGCCGCCTGCCAAACCGTGGCGGCTTCCCGATCTTGCGCCAGCGGCACGTCGAGACGGCTTTGCGTTTCCGATAGCGGTCCCGAAGCCAGCGCCCGACCGTCTTCCATGATCACCAGCGTGTCGGCCAGTTGCGCGACCTCCTGCTGGGAATGGGTGACGTACAGCACCGGAATGTCCAATTGCTGATGCAGGCGGCTTAAAAACGGCAGGATTTCCTGCTTGCGTTTGAAATCCAGCGACGCCAGCGGTTCGTCCATCAGCAGGACTTCAGGGTTCAGCGCCAAGGCGCGAGCGATCGCGACCCGCTGCCGTTCGCCGCCGGACAAGTGTCCGGGCATGCGCTCCAGCAAGTGGCCGATGCCCAGCAGATCAAGGGTTTGCTCCAGCTTGACCGTGCCCGAATTTTGCTTGATCCGCTTCAAACCGTAGTGCAGGTTATCTCGCACCGTCAGATGCGGAAACAGGTTGGCTTCCTGAAACACATAGCCCAGCGGCCGTTTATAAGTGGGCAGGAACAGGTCGCGCTCGCTGTCTTGCCAAATATGGCCGTTGATTTCCAAAAAACCTTGCGGCGCGCGTTGCAGTCCGGCAATGCAGCGTAGCAGGGTGGTTTTGCCGGAGCCCGAATGGCCGAACAACACCGTAATGCCGGTGCCGGGCAGCTTTAAGTCGACGTCCAATTTAAAGTCGCCGTAATCGAGCTGGAAGCGGGCTTGGATTGTGGTCATGTTCATCACTTAAGCGGGTGGGCGACGGGTTGCGTTTTCAGTACGGTGTACAGCACCATCAGCACGCTAAACGAAAACAACATCAAGATACCGGCCAGCCAGTGGGCTTCGGTATACTCCAGCGCTTCGACATGGTTGTAGATTTGCACCGACACCACGCGGGTTTTGTCGGGAATATTGCCGCCGACCATCAACACCACGCCGAATTCGCCGACGGTATGGGTAAAGCCCAAAATAGAAGCGGTCAGGAAACCGGGTTTCGCCAGCGGCACGATCACGCTGAAAAAAGTATCCAGAGGACCGGCGCGCAAGGTTGCGGCCGCTTCCAAAGGCTGTTCGCCGATGGAGGTGAATGAGGATTGCAACGGCTGCACGACAAACGGCAATGAATACAGCACCGACGCCACCACTAATCCGGGAAACGTAAACGGCAAAGTGCCCAGGCCCAGTTCGGCGGTCAAATGGCCGATAGGGCCGTTCGGTCCCAGCATGATCAATAAATAAAAGCCCAATACCGTCGGCGGCAGCACCAACGGTAAAGATACCAGCGCATTACAGATGGATTTCCATCGCGACGTTGTGCGTGCCAGCCACCAGGCCAGCGGCGTTCCGAACAACAGCATCAGCAAGGTGGCGATACCGGCAACCTTGAACGTCAGCCACAACGTGGCCATATCGGCGGCGTTTAACATGTTTATAATTACTCAGCCAAGTCGTAACCGTATTTACGGATAATCGCGAGCGCTTCCGGCGATTTTAGAAATTGCATCAATGCCGGTGCGGCCGGATTTTCCGCCCCGGTTTTCATCAGTATCGCATCCTGGCGGATCGGCTTATAAAGATCGCTCGGGATTAGCCAGCCTGAGCCGCCGGCAATTTTGCCTACAGGATGTAGGTAAGGGGCGTGAGCAGGAGCGGAAGCTTTGCCGTTATCGATGACTTGCGAGAATGCTACAAAACCCAGCTCGGCATTGCCGGTGCTGACGAATTGGTGGGTTTGTGCGATGTTTTCCCCTTGTACGAACAAGGGTTGCAGTTTGTCGAATAGCCCCCGGTTTTTCATCACTTCAACCGCTGCCGCACCGTAAGGCGCCAGTTTCGGATCGGCCAACGCGATATGCTTGAAACCGCCTTTACTCAGGACTTGCCCTTGGTCATCGACTAAACCCGGCGTGGCCGACCATAACACCAATTTTCCAAGCGCATAGGTGAAGCGGGTGTTAGGTACGGCCAATCCCGATTGTTCGAGTTTTATCGGGCCTTTGTCGTCGGCGGATAAAAATACTTCAAACGGTCCGCCGTTTTCAAATTGCGAAACAAATTTGCCGGAGGAACCGAACGACAAATTGGCCTTGTGACCGGTGGATTTTTCAAAAGCCTCGGCGATTTCGGTCATCGGCTTGGTGAAATTGGCTGCGACGGCGACCAAGGTTGTTGCGGCCGAACTGATGGAAGTCGTCAGCAGCAAGCCTAATAATAAAATGGAACGGAAAATGGTGTTTTTTAACATGTGTATCTCCGGAAATTACTCACGATGGAAGATTTTGCGGTATTTAAGGCATTTTTGGAGCGACTCCTGCTCGCCAACGCCTTAAATACCACATGGACTATTTAAAATGTTAAATCAATTAAGGACTTCATCAATAATAACTTCCGCTTAGGGTTCCCACGCTCTGCGTCATTGCCATTAAGTTAAGAAAAAAGCTCCCTCTCCTGCGCGCTAGTTCCCAAGCTCCTGCTTGGGAATTCAGTACGGGAAGTTCTAGCTTCCCGGCTCGCAAAGCTGGAGCTTTGCTCACTGGGTTCCCAAGCGGGAGCTTGGGAACCAGCATAATGGTGTTTTTTAACATGTGTATCTCCGGGAATTACTCACGATGGAAGATTTTGCGGTATTTAAGGCATTTTTGGAGCGACTCCTGCTCGCCAACGCCTTAAATACCACAGGACTATTTAAAATGTTAAATCTATTAAGTCGACGGTTTAAAATCTCAACTGGCTTGTGACAAAGAAGTAGTCAGTGTCAGCCCCAGGTGTAGTTGCGAAAGCCGTCCCGGTCTGGGCCGCGCCGGTTGCATTGGTTTGTTTTGCCGATTTGGCAAAGTCCCCTTTAAATAAGTGATACCAGCCCGCGTCAAAATTTAGGCTGCTGTTAAAGTTGTAACGCCCGGTAACGCCTATTTGGTCTCCGACATAACTGCCGTTACCTCCGGCAAGACCCGGAGTGGTACCCGCTGTACAAGCCGCAGCTCCCCAGCAGTCTTGACCCTCAGCCAGCCATATTAAGCGCTGTTGGAACCTGAATGACATGTCATTACGGGGGGCAAAATCCAGTTTATAGCCAGGCGAATTGATGTTGGTGCGTTGAAACGCCCCATAGATACCGGCAGGCCCAAAATCGAAGTCCGATGCGCCGTAGAGCGGATCGAACCGTGAGTCTTCAGCACTGGCCGACGTGTTCTTCCAGTTTTTATTGCCGCTCGCGTAGTCGTGTTCCAAATAAAACCTTGGCGACCAGGGCAAGTCAAAGCTATAACCCGCTTCGATATGGGAAGACCAGGCTTCATGTTGTTTTTCAGTGTTCGCAAAAGCGCCGGTCGCTGCATACTTGACGGTACCGAATTGGCCCATGCCTTCCGCGGTAAAGTCATAGTTACCTTTACTGGGTTTTTGGTAAATACGGATGCCGGGCGTGAAATAACGGCGGTTTCGAGTGGGATTAAGTCGGCTGTCCCCTTCGTCGAGATGATAAAGATACACTTCGGCATTAATTTCTTTGTAAAGTTTGCTGCCTTCTAAAATACCGCCGGAAAACCAAGTACGGGTATCTTCTTCATCCCACTGATGATGGTTAAGCAAATCTGCATTAGGCGTAACTGAATTATAGTTGGGGAACCGGAGCACCGGCATCGTTGCGAAGGCATTGAATTGCCAGTGGTCGTAATCGATGACTCTCACCCGGACGCCGGTAAAATTGTTGACGGTATTCCGGAAGATAGGTCTTGCTATCAGTCTTCGGCTACCCAAATCCATGGTTTGACGCCCCGCTTTGACCTCAATACCTTTTCCGCTGAAAAACAAATTTTGATCCGTCCAGGACACATAGCCTTGAGCGAAATCCAAGGTATCGACCGAAGAGTTATTGGGAGGATTGGGCGTGTTATTGGTGCCGTCATCCGAGAGAGTCGTCCTGGCATCCATAAATTCCGCTGCAAAACGGAATTTACCCAGTTTGGCTTGTAGCCAAAGGTCGGATTGAAGCGCAATTTGCTGGTCGCCTCCGCCTGCCTTAGGGGCAGGACTGGGTTGTGATGCCTTGAATGTATCCGACACAGATTCGTACCGGGTTCTTTGCTCAACGCCCACCGATAACCATTCAGGCAGACCGAGCGTATCGTGCAAATTCCATACCGGTTTCTCATAGCTATTACCTAAGAGAGGGTCCTGCATCATAAAATTGTAAGCGGCCATTGGCGCTCGGCTATAGCTTTGCTGCGGTTCTGCGGCATGGACATCATCAAGGCTATATCCTAAGCAAAGGCCGCTGGTGACAATTAAACTGAGTGTATGGTTAACAGTAACACCGGTAAAAGATTTTCTTCGCATCATCAATGACCTATAATTGTAATTATAATGTTCACATCGACGCTGATTCGTCGATGTATACAGCGTCTTATTCGGGAAAACTAAAAATAAGACACGGCTCCAGTTTAACAACGTTATGTATCAAAGTACATAACGTTGTTGGTGACAATGTTCCTTAAAGCAAGTGACGTGCCAATTATTAACATGGCGGTTACATCATTGAATTGTTTTGATTATTGTTTTGCGTCAAAAGAGTAAACAATGTTGTGTTTCAAACATTTTGTTCTGTTCTGTAGGCTTAATGACAGTGCAGTGACTTAACACTGTCCTCACACCATTAGGGAAATAATGATTAATTCAATTCTTGTACCGCAACACAATCATTTATGGCTGACAGCTTAAACCACAACAATATTTCAACAGCCTGGGTCGATGGCGAATTGCGGTTAGTCGGTCTGGATAGCCGCATGATCGGCTTGCTAAGGGCGATAGATCAAAGCGGCTCCATCAATCAGGCCGCCAAGCAGATGGGCTTGAGTTACAAAGGCGCCTGGCAAATCATCGAAAGAGCTAACAACGGCGCGCCGAAAACATTAGTCAGCACCGCCACGGGCGGCAGCAAAGGCGGCGGCACCTGTTTAACCGAGGCCGGACGCTCTTTGCTGGCGCTGTTTACCCGTCTGGAACAACAGCATCGGCAGTTTCTCGATCAGCTCAATCGTAGTCTCGCCGACGATCCCGATACGGTCTTGTTGTTGCAGCGTCTGGTGGTTAAAACCAGCGCCCGTAACCAGATTTTTGGCTGTATTACCGCGATTCAAGCCGGTGCGGTGAATGCCGAGGTCAGCGTGAAATTGAAAGGGGGCGAACAGGTTATTACCTCCGTAACCTTGACGTCGCTTAACGATCTTGGCTTACAGGTCGGTGCCGATGCGGTATTGTTGGTCAACAGTGCCGACATAACGCTAACAGTAGATTCCGATTCCAACCGCTTTCCGGCAACTGCTCCCTGCGTTGCTCTACCTCCTGCATCCATGCAGTCGTCAGCGCGCAATCGTTTGTCCTGTAGTGTGATTCGCGTCCAACAGGACGAGGTGAATGCGGAAGTGATTGTTTTATTGCCCGGCGGCGAAACGCTGGTTGCCATGGTTACGCCGCAAAGCGTACAAAGCCTGGCGCTTATGCCCGGCATGCCGGTATGGGCGATGTTTAAAAGTAATGCCCCGGTTCTGGGCGTCATGTCTCCGCTTTGATAACGGTTAACCCATCTTCAACAACCGACCGGAATTGCGTTCATTATATGAATTCAAGCGTTCTGGATTTTTTATTGTCCGTCAAGTGTAAACGTTCAACCGGATTGATATAATGACAGTCGATTTTGTACTGCGAAGCTGGAACGCTTGGGCCCCCGGAATGAGCTGTCACGAAGATTGGCAAAAGTGGCATGACCATCAGACTTTTGCCCTAGAGGAAAAAGCGGCCATACCGGCTGCGGTGCCCAAGATACTGCAACGCAGATTAAGCCCATTAGCCAGAGCGGTTTTTAATGCCGCGGACGGTTGTATTGATAGCGATAAGTCATTGCCCATTGTTTTCAGCTCCGCCCATGGCGAAGTGAATAAGTCATTGGAGATGCTCAAAAGCATGCAGAAAGGTGAGGAAGTTTCTCCGACAGCCTTTAGTTTGTCAGTTCATAACGCCATAGCGGGATTGTTTTCAATAGCCTATGACTGTCACCAGGAAATTACCGTGATTGCGCCGGGCCAGGACGGTATTGCTCCGGCGTTTATTGAAGCCCTGGGGCTTTTGCAGGAACACCATAGCGAGGTGCTGATCGTGTTGTATGATGAACCGCTATCGGATTTTTATCCGTCGTTGCCGTTTGCGCTCAATGCGCCTGCCATTTGTGCGCTGGCTTTAAAAGTGTCTTTAACCGGGAACGGCTTGCCGTTGCAATTTAACAGCTCATCCGCGCATCGCGACGATGGCGAGCAGGCTTTGCAGATACTCTCTTTTATAAAATTTCTTGTTGCCGACGATAACGCGTTGGTGCTGGGCAATCATAGACATAGCTGGGAATGGCACAAAAAATAGCGGAAAAATTAGGCTATGGCTGGCGTCTTCTGGCAACAGGATTAAGTTTTTTTAGTTTTGGCGTCGGCGGTTTATTGCTGTGGGGCTTCGTGTTTCCGGTGTTGTCGCTGTTGCCCGGCAATCGGCGGCAAAGAGTCAGCCGAGGCCAAAAAACGGTGAGTTACAGTTTTTATGTGTTCATCGGTTTGATGCACCGGCTGGGGGTGATGACTTACGAAATCGTGGGTTTGGAAAAGCTTAACCGCCCCGGCCAATTGATTATCGCCAACCACCCAACGCTGGTCGATATTGTGTTTTTGATCAGCCGGATCAAACAGGCTAGTTGTATTGTCAAAGCCAAGCTGTGGCATAATCCGTTTATGCGCGGCCCCATACTCAACGCCGGATACATCAGCAATGGCGATCCCGAGCAAATGATAGCCGAATGCGTTGCCTGGTTACGCTCAGGCGGAGCGATGATTATTTTTCCTGAGGGAACGCGATCAATACCGGGCAAGTCGTATCATTTTCAACGCGGCGCGGCGGCCATTGCCTTGCAGGCGAATGCCATCGTGACCCCGGTGACGCTGACCTGTTATCCCAGCACCTTAACCAAAACCGAGCGGTGGTATCAAATTCCCGAGCGCCGCTTTCATCTGACCATGCACGTCGGCGATGATATTCCACTGGATGAATTTGCCGGTATCAGTCCAAAATCGGTAGGCGTCCGTCGCTTTACACAATATCAGCAAGATTACTTTACTCAACAGAGAGAGCTTTATAAGCACGATGGAAAATGAATTAAAACAACTCATTATTGATACGCTGGATTTGGAAGACATCAGCGTGGCGGATATAGACAGTCAGGCACCGTTGTTTAATGACGGTTTGGGGCTGGATTCCATTGATGCCCTGGAATTGGGCTTGGCTATCCGAAAAAAATACAACGTAAAAATTGATGCCGAAAAAGAAGACGTGGTGAAGATTTTCGCCTCGGTTTCAACGCTGGCGGATTACATTCAAGCGGCGCGCGATTGAGGCAATGATGATAAAAAATTATCAGCAAAGAGGGTTTTCACGCATGACAGTGCGCCCGCAAGGCGACGTACACGCAGGTATGGCATGAAAGAGCGCGAAGAAATTTTAACGGCCATCAAGGAGATTATGGTCGAGATGTTTGAGATGGATGAACAGGCGATTACTTTGGAAGCCCGGCTGTACGAAGACCTGGATTTCGACAGTATCGATGCGGTGGACATGATTGTCAGGCTTAAAGAAATGACCGGTAAAGCGATTAAAGCCGAAGATTTTAAAACGGCCCGCACTATTGGCGATGTGGTCGAGGCGGTTTACAAGATGCTTAATGGCTGATATGCGGTTGTTTGTAAACGGCGTGATAGGTTTGAGTGCTGGTTCCCAAGCTCTAGCTTGGGAATTCGGTGCGGGAAGCTCCGGCTTGGGAACCCGCGTATGGTTCGCGGCGCAGCTCGCCTGGACTGCGTTCCCACGCGGCGCGCGGGAACGAGATAAGTGCGCCGGAGCGAGATAACTATGCGTTTGTTTGTAAACGGCGTGATGGGTTTGAGTGCTAGTTCCCAAGCTCCTGCTTGGGAATTCAGTGTGGGAAGCTCCAGCTTCCCATCTCGCGAAGCTGCAACTGCATGGACGGAGGAGGTAGAGCAACGCAGGGAGCAGTTGCCGAGAGCTTCGTCATCCGGGTTCCTAAACTGGAGCTTGGAAACCAGCGATAAGTCCGTGGGAACGAGATAACTATGCGCTTGTTTGTAAGTGGTGTGATGGGGTTATCGACGCTGTTATACCCGTTGGTCGTTTTTTTCGGCAGAGATTATTTCGAGCCCTGGAAAATAGCCTGCCTATTGATTGTATTGTTGCTGGTCAGACTGGCGGCCAGTTATTCCATTAAACACTGGAGCACCCCGCTATTGATTGCAGGCATCGGTTATTGCGTATTTGCGATGTGGAGCAATCAGTTAGGCACTTTGCTGGTTTATCCAATTCTGGTCAATGGCTTGATGTTGCTCATTTTCGGCTGGAGCCTGTTTTCGCCGCCCAGTTTGATTGAACGTCTGGCCCGTTTACAGCATCCCGATTTGCCGCCGGAAGGCGTTATTTATACCCGCCGTGTGACCCAAGTCTGGTGCGGTTTCTTTATCATTAACGGCACTCTGGCCTGGGTAACGGCGTTTTGGTGCAGCCTGGAAGTGTGGAGTTTATACAATGGCCTGATCGCTTACCTGTTGATGGGCGTTTTATTCGCCGCCGAATACCTGGTCAGGATGAGAACCCAAAAGCATGTCCGATAAGTTGCTGCCGTTGTCCCACTGTGTAATCGCCCAACGGCCGAAGGATGCGCCTGTTGCCTATCATGCCGGACGGCATTATTCGGCAGGGCAGTTTGCAAACGCAGTTAAATTCTGGGTTGACAGGCTGCAAGCGCAACCGTTTCAGCACTACGCCCTGTACACCGAAGACGCTTATCCTTTTGCCGTGCTGTTGTTTGCGTTGTTGCATGCCGGTAAACAGATCCGGATACCCGGCAATAATCGCCCGGGCACCGCCGAGCAATTATCGCCAGACTGTCAGTTGCTGGGCGATTGGCAAAACGGCGAGGGTTTCGATTACTGTTTAGAGGCATCGGCTAGTTCCAGCCGGTCTTTATCGCCGTTGAATCCTTTGGAAAGTCAGCTGGTCATTTTTACCTCCGGTTCTACAGGGCAAGCCAAGCCGATAGCCAAATGCCTAAACCAGTTTCAGCTTGAAATCGCTACGCTGGAAAAACATTGGGGCGAACAACTGGGCGATGCGGCGGCTCTGGCAACGGTCAGCCATCAGCATATCTATGGCTTGCTGTTTCGCGTGTTATGGCCGTTGTCGGCTGGACGGTGTTTTCATAGTCAGGCTTATATCAATCCTGAAACGCTGGTTAATGCCATTCAACATGAATCCGCTTACTGGATTGCCAGTCCGGCACATTTAAAACGCTTGGATCAAGCTTCGCCCTGGGAAGGTATTGCCAAGTTAAAGGCGATTTTCAGTTCAGGCGGCGCGCTGCCGGAGCAGGCCGCCGAGCAGATATTGAACGATGGCAGGCAGGCGGTTATTGAAATCTACGGCAGCTCCGAGACCGGCGGTATTGCCTGGCGGCGACAATCTATGACGGCCGCTTGGACGTTATTTTCCGGCATGAGGTTAAGCTGTATTGATGGGAAGTGGTTTTTGCATTCGCCTTATTTGGAAATCCCCCCTAGCCCCCCTTTTTTTAAGGGGGGGGATGAGGAATCCTCTTTCTTTACCGCGAAGGAATCCTCTTTTTCACCAAGGAAGCATCTTTCCCCCTTAGAAAAAAAGGGGGCCGGGGGGATTCAACTGGAGGACCAAATCACCCTGTTGGACGATGGCCGGTTTATGCTGCATGGGCGTTCGGACCGCATAGTCAAAATAGAAGAAAAACGCCTGTCCCTGGTCGAACTGGAACAACGCTTGGTGAGCGAGCCGTGGATAGATGATGCGCATGCGCTGGTGATAACCCATCACCGGGATGTCGTTGCGGCGGTCGTAGTGTTAAGTCCGCAGGGTTTGGAGCAGGTGGTAATTCAGGGCCGAAACCGGCTGGTCAGGCAACTGCGCAAGGCGCTTGAGCAACGATTCGAGGCGGTGGTATTGCCCAGAAAGTGGTTGTTTGTAAACACCATGCCGTTAACGAGCCAAGGTAAAATAAATCAGCCGTTGCTAAAAAGCCTGTTGGATTTTGACAACCGAAAATTGCCTCAAGCACTCACTCTTGAACTGACGTCGGAAGGCGTCCGGCTTGGCCTTAAGGTGCCCGAAGATTTGCTTTATTTCCCCGACCATTTTCCGAGCTATCCGATTTTGCCGGGCGTAGTGCAACTGGCCTGGGTCGAACATTTCGGTAAACTTTTTTTTGTGATTGATAAACCGTTTGCGCAGTTGGAAGTTGTTAAATTTACCCAAGTCATACAGCCCGGCGATGAATTAACGCTGGCTCTCGATTGGAAAGCGGCGTCGGGAAAACTGTACTTTAATTTCAGCTCGGAGCGCGGTACGCATAGCTCAGGGCGCATGGTTTACGAGGGCAAGGAATGAACCCCTGTATCATTATCCCCGTTTACAATCATGAAGCCGCGATTCCCCAAGTGCTTGCCAAATTAAAAAGCTTCGGCCTTCCGACGATATTGGTTAATGACGGCAGCTCGGCGCTTTGTTCCCAAATTTTGGCAGACTGCGTCGAACGTGAACCGGATTGGCTCACGTTAATCAACCGTTCGGAAAACGGCGGAAAAGGCGCTGCCGTGCTGGATGGTTTTAAGGCGGCACAGGCTTTGGGATTTAGCCACGCACTCCAGATCGATGCCGACGGACAGCACGACGTCAACGACATTCCAGCGTTTATTGAGGCGGGCAGGGAGCATCCCGACGCGCTGATTTTAGGCCAGCCGCTGTTTGATAATACAGCGCCAAAAAGCCGGGTTTACGGTCGAACCATTGCCAATCTGTGGGTATGGATCAACACCTTGTCGTTTGCGATTGCGGACAGCATGTGCGGTTTTCGCTTGTACCCCTTGGCGGCGGTGGCCGAGTTAGCCGATGGCACACGCATAGCCAGAGGCATGGATTTTGACATCGACATTCTGGTGCGCCTGTACTGGCAGGGCGTTGATGTCGTCAATAGACCGACTGCGGTGCAATACCCTTACGACGGCGTGTCGCATTTCAAGTTGTGGCAAGATAATGTGATGATCTCGAAAACCCATGCCAAACTGTTTTTCGGCATGTTGCTGCGCATCCCGCAATTGTTGGGCAGGCATCGTTCATGAGTAAATCGTCGCATTGGGCGGAGATGGGCGAGTGGAGCATGATTTGGGGCATGCGTTTCTTGCTGCGCGTTTACCTGTTGTTCGGGCGTACCGTGTTGCAGTGGTTTTTATATCCCGTTGTGAGTTATTACTGGCTAGTGAACAAACCGGGCAGGGCGGCCAGTCAGGCTTATCTAAAGCGCGTTGCACAGCTTTCGCCTACGTCACATTTAAGCGGAAATCTCCGGGACAGCTATCGGCACTTCATCCGCTTTGCCAACGCCATTATCGATAAATTGGCGGCCTGGTCCGGTGCGTTGTCGCGTGCCGACATCAGTTATCGAGGACGCGACGAACTGTTGGCTCACGTCAAGGCGGATAGGGGCGCAATCCTGCTAGGTTCGCATTTGGGTAATCTTGAAGTCTGCCGCGTGATTGCGGATCTCGATGATGCGCCTCGCATTAACGTGCTGGTACACACCAAACATGCGGAAAAATTCAATCGCTTGCTAAAGCAAACCAACGCGAACAGCGGTTTAAACCTGATCCAGGTGACCGACATCAGCGCCGCCACGGCCATGCTGCTGAGCGATAAAATCGATAACGGCGAATTGATCATTATTACCGCAGACAGAACGTCGGTGGGTCGGAATCCGCGTGTTAGCCGTGCCGAGTTTCTGGGCGCGGATGCGTTGTTTCCGCAAGGCCCGTTTATCCTGGCCTCGCTGCTTAAATGTCCGGTTTACACGCTGTTTTGCTTGAAACAACAGGACAAACAGGTGATCTATTTTGAGCATTTCAGCGATAGGTTGACGTTCCCCAGAAAAAACCGAGAGCAAGCCATGCAGCACACTATACAAAACTATGCCCGGCAATTGGAGCGCTATTGTTTGATGGAACCGTTACAGTGGTTTAACTTTTTCGATTTTTGGCACTTGGTTGATAAAGAAAGCGATGAACAGTAAGAATACCGTAGTTTTTGATGGCCAGCCGTTGACGATTGAGGCGATTTGCCAAATTGCCAACCAACATGCGCAGGCGAAGTTAGGCAGGCAACCGAAATTCATTGAGCGCATCAACAAAGGCGCCCGGTTTATCGATACCTTGTTAAAGGAAGAAGGCTTTGTCTACGGCGTAACCACCGGTTACGGCGAGTCCTGCACGGTGTCCATTCCGCTCAATCTGGTCGAGCAACTGCCCAGGCAGCTTTACACTTTCCATGGTTGCGGGCTGGGCGATCATTTTGATGCCCGGCAAACACGGGCCATACTGGCGGCGCGTCTGACCAGTCTGGCGCGCGGTTACTCGGGCGTCCGTTACAAGCTATTGCAGCAACTGACTGAATTATTAAAGCAGGACATTCTGCCGATGATCCCGCAGGAAGGCTCGGTCGGGGCCAGCGGCGATCTAACGCCGTTATCCTATGTCGCGGCCGTTCTGGCCGGTGAGCGGGACGTGCTTTATCAGGGGCAGCGTCAACCGACGCAAACGGTTTTTGCCGGGCTCAAAATCGAAGCGCTGACCTTAAAACCCAAAGAGGGCTTGGCGATTATGAACGGCACGGCAGCCATGACCGGCATTGCCTGCCTTGCCTACCAGCGAGCCGAGTATTTATCCAGACTGAGTACGCGCATCACCAGCTTGGCTTCGGTTGCCTTAAAAGGCAATGCCTACCATTTTGACGAAAAGTTGTTTTCGGTCAAGCCGCACCCCGGCCAGAATCGCGTCGCCGAGCGGATACGTGCGGATTTGCAGTTGCGGCGCAGTGCGCCGCGCCACGATACCCGCTTGCAGGATCGCTATTCGCTACGCTGCGCGCCGCATATCATCGGCGTGCTGGAAGATTCATTACCCTGGCTGCGGCAGTTTATCGAAACCGAATTAAACAGCGCCAACGATAACCCGATCATCGATGCGGAAGGCGAACACGTCTTGCATGGCGGCCATTTTTACGGCGGACATATCGCCTTTGCGATGGACTCTCTTAAAACCGCCGTAGCTAACTTGGCCGATTTAATGGATCGGCAAATGGCACAGTTGATGGACCCTAAATTCAATAACGGCCTGCCTGCCAATCTTTCCGGCGCCGTTGGCGAGCAAGCCTTGTTGAGCCACGGTTTCAAGGCCTTGCAAATCGCCGTTTCCGCCTGGACGGCGGAAGCCCTTAAGCTGACCATGCCCGCCAGCGTGTTTTCCCGTTCCACCGAATGCCACAATCAGGACAAAGTCAGCATGGGCACTATCGCGGCCCGAGATTGCATCCGCATTTTGGAGTTGACCGAGCAGGTTGCCGTGGCCGTATTGTTTGCGGTTGTTCAGGGCGTTGAGTTGCGGGGCAATGTGGATACGTTAAGCCCGGCTTTGCAAAACACCGTCAGGCAATTGCGGGAGCATAGCCCGTTTTTAAGTGCCGATCGGGCGTTGGAGCAAGAGCTGCGGTTGTCTCTGGAGTTGATCAGGAAACAGCATTGGGATTTATATGACTAACCTTTACGAAAAATACAAGGCAGAGCAATACCAGGATTTACCCGCCCTAAATCCGTTAAGTTTTATTTTAACTAAGGCTGAATTGGGCAGAAACTTAACGCCGTCAGAGTGGCAGTGGTTGGAGCAACATCACTTGCCCGACACCATAGGCGTGATTAAATCCCAAGAAGATTATCGGAACTCATTACATAAGAAAGTAAGGGACGAATTAGTTCAGTTAAAGAGGAACCGATATGTGTATCTTTTGGTAACTGAAATACCCAACATAGATTCAGAAATCGCACTGGTTCTGTACAAAATTAATGCGCAAGAAAGTCTTTCAAACACAGAAACGCGTTTTGCTCGAAGTGATTATCATGAATTTCTTGACTTTATTGACAGTAAACAAAGAAATGGAATTTTAGAGGACATTCCTTTTGACGAAAAAGCCAAGAGTATCCTATCGAAAGTTGAACGAAAAATTCAACTTTCTGCTTCCGATATTGAATGGATTTCTGAATACAATGGGCTTTCTTTTTTAAGTGCCCTCAGAAACCAACTCTCTTTTTTACAAAACAAATATAAAGCTGTTGCTCAAGATACCTCTATCGTTAACGATCTGTCGTTTTGTCTAATTTTGCAGAAATTAGAAGAGAAAAAGCACCTTTCTGAATCTGAGTTCAAATCTCTAAGAGAAAATGGCTTTAATGAAACGGTAACTATTGCCCAGCAAATTGAATTTTCTGTACTCAAACAAAAATACCAAACAACGCAAATTCAGGAAGACAACGTTAATCATCATCTTTACAAGGTGCTCAAGAAGCTCGAAGCGGGTATATCCCTGCCTGAGCCGGATGTTAACTATTTGAAAAAACGTAAACTGTCTGGGACTCTAAAATTTGTATATAAAAAGCAGATAGATAGCCTAATTCAGAAAATTAATCACGGCCACGGATTAAGGCCGGATGATATTGCTTGGTGCTGCCAAAATAACTGTGAAGAGATTGTTTTTTTGTGGCTCAAGAAAGAGTATGAAGTTGAAAATCGTACAGATACTCCAGAGAGTCCTCTCTATACAATTTTAACAAAACTCGAAGCAAGTCAGCGCTTAACCGATGAAGAAGTCGTCTGGTTACAAACTGAAAAGTTGTTAAAAACAAGGCTGAAAGACAATGAATATGTCTCCACCCGGATTTTTATTGCTTACCATACGCTAGAAGCTAAATTTTTTGAAAATGAATTTCAACATACAAAAAATCATTGGAATCTCGCTAGCGCTAGCGCCCATTGGCGTAAAGCAGAACGCCCAGAACATGCTTTAAATTTGACCGATAATCTGAATTTAAAGCAAATCAAACCTGCAAAATTAAGGGCTGCTTTGTTGACTACGCGAGGTGGTGCATTGCGCGACAAAGGTCAACTTGAAGAAGCTGAAAATTGTGCGCTTGAAGCAATTAAGCATTTTCCAGATAGTCATAATCCCTACACTCTGATGGGTGCCTTGTGTTACAACAGAAAGGATTACGAGGCTGGCGATAAATGGTTTGAGGAAGCTGTAAAACGAGGCGCGAAATTTGACGAACAAGATGCCGAAATTAAACGTATTATCCGTAAAACGAAGGGGCAAGAACGCAAAGAGCTAATTGATCATCTCTTGAAAAAAGACCCGCATCGTTTTGCTTGGGTGAAAAAGATTGTGTAAAAGAATGAACAAAGGCATTCATCAAACTTCAATCGACCTGCAAATCCCCTTCCATGATGTCGACATGATGGAGGTGGTCTGGCATGGGCATTACGCCAAGTATTTTGAAATCGCGCGTTGCGCGTTGCTGGACAAAATCGATTACAACTATCCGCAAATGCGCGACTCGGGCTATGCGTGGCCGGTCATCGATCTTGGCATCCGCTATGCGCAACCGGCGGTATTCGGGCAGACCATTACGGTAAGAGCGCAACTCGTCGAATGGGAAAACCGCCTGAAAATAAATTACCTGATCACCGATAAAAGCTCAGGCTTAAGGCTGACCAAAGGCCATAGCGTTCAGGTGGCTGTAAAGTTGGCAACGCGGGAAATGTGCTTTGCATCGCCCGCTGTGTTGTTTGAAAAACTCGGCCTGGAGGTTTCTTGATTTTAATAAAAGCGCTGCTGCTGTATTGTTTGGCATTTAGCCAAGGTGTCGCAGGCGAAGCGGTATTGACTGAGATCGCCGCGCGATTGGCAAAAACACCGATCACCCAGGGCGACTTTCACCAGCAAAAACGCCTGAAGGTACTACACAAGCCTTTAATTTCCACGGGGTCGTTTACATACGACCAAAGCAAGGGCGTTATCTGGAAGACCTTGACGCCGGTCGTGTCGCTATTGCTGGTCAATGAGTCGAAGCTGTTGACAGGGCAGGGCGAACAAGCGGTGCCGGCGGCTTTCGGCAAGGTTTTCAAGGCCATGTTGGGCGGTGACTTAATCGGGCTGACCGATGGCTTTAGCGTGACAGGAACCGATCAAAAAACAGTCTGGCAGTTGGAGCTAACACCCAAGGATGAGATGCTGAAAAAAATCATCAGCACGATGGTGCTGTCGGGCGATACCGAGCTGCGCTGGCTGGAAATACGCGAAGCAGGCGGCAATGTCACCCGCATTACTTTCGAAAACATCACGCACCCTGCGCAGTTAACCGATGAACAAGAAGCCGATTTTGAACGTTTATCACCCTAAGTTGACCGCAGGGCTTTGGCTGGTCGGAATGCTGGTCATCTGTATCCTCGGCAGTCAGGCTTTGACTAAAGACTGGCTGGAAACCAGTTTTTTAGCGTTATTGCCGACCAGCGAACAGCAGCCGGAAATCGCCAAAGCCACCCTGCAACATAATCAGCTGCTTAATCGGAAAGTGGTCTGGCTGGCCGGTGCGGCGACATCCCACGAGGCTATCGTTCATGCGCAAAAGCTTAAGCAGCAACTGGAACAAAGCCAGCTGTTTAACAAGGTGGTGTTGGAGTTTCCGCAGCAGCAATATATCAAGCAGTATCAGCAATTATTCCCTTATCGCTATCAGCTGTTGGATGCGCAAACCCAAGCCATATTGGCGACAAAACCTGATGAGTTAATCAAGCAAAATCTGGAGATACTCAACAGCCCCATCGGGCAGATGCAGGCGGCCAGTCTTGAGAGCGATCCGTCGTTGATATTCAGCCGTTATTTCAGTGCGCAAAATCCGATCAAGTTGAATCTGGAACAGGGCATCGTCGTGTTGTCCGATCAACATCGGTTTTGGGCGTTGTTATTGACCGATTTGCAGGATGAAAGGTTGCAGCTGGATAAGCTGGAAACCTTGTCGAGCCTGGTTGACAGCGCAACCGAGCAAGTCAAAACGGCCGGCGGCGAGTTGCTGGTTTCCGGCATGCCGTTGTTTACCGCGCATGGCGCGCAGTCGGCCAAACAGGAAATTTCCACGGTCGGCATAGGTTCAAGTCTTGGCATTATCGTGTTGCTGTGGGCGACTTTCCGCAGCGTACGGCCGTTGCTGTTATCGAGCTTGGCAATCGGTAGCGGCCTGCTTGCCGCGTTGGTTATCTGCGTGCTGTTTTTCGGCAAGATACATATCCTTACCCTGGTTTTCGGAGCCAGCTTGATCGGCGTCGCCGATGACTATGCACAACATTTTTTGTGCGACAGTTTCGGCGAGAAGGACTGGAATCCCCGGAAGGGTCTGAAGTTCATTCTGCCGGGACTTACCTTGGGGCTTGCAAGCAATCTGCTAAGTTACGCGGGCTTGGGTTTTTCGCCGTTTCCGGGCTTGCAGGAAGTGGCGTTATTTTCGGCTATCGGCTTGTTGGTCGCATGGTTGACGGTGGTATTGCTGTTTCCGTTGCTGTTAACCGGGTTCACCTTCGATCATGAGCCGGGCATACTTAAACTGACAACTTATTGGGAGCAACACTGGCCGCTTTGGGTCAACAGAAACCGGCGTTGGCTGGGATTGATGTTGGCGGTTTTTATCGCAGGCGGTCTGTGGATGCTGACGCCGCAGGATGATGTGCGCTTGCTGCAATCGCCGCCGGCCGAGTTACTCCGCACCGCCGATAAAATCCGGCAGTTATTTCCGATGAGTCCTGACAACCCGTTTTTTCTGGTGTCGGGGAAAGACCAAACCGACTGGCATCAAAACGAACAAACACTGCTTAAACGCCTGGATGCGTTAAAACAGCAAAAAGCGCTGACTGCTTATGAAGGCTTGAGCGGCTATTGGCCTGATGCCAACCGGCAGCAGCAAAATTACCGGCTGTTAAAGCACAAACTGTACGACTCAGGCTTGCTTGAACGCTACATGATCGATCTCGGCTTTGACCAAACAGCCGTGAAATCCGAGTATAAACAGTTTGCCGCAGCAGAGCGCAACACGTTGACCTTGCCGGAATGGCTGGCGACTGCCGATGAAACCAAGCAGCAGTTGTGGCTGGGTTGTGATTCCGGCCACTGCCAAAGCACAGTTGCTTTAATCGGTATTAATGATGCTGGCGCATTAGCTGCGCTACAGGATTTGCCGGGCGTAGTCTGGGTGGATCAGGTCGAGTCGATATCGTCATTGTTTGCGCGCTATAGAATCAGGGCCAGCGGCTTGTTGGCGATTGCGTTCTGTCTGGCCTCGCTGGGCTTGGGCTTCAAGTTCGGTTGGCGCAACAGCGTAACCATCATGTCGGTGCCGGTTGTTGCGCTGGCGGTTTCGTTGGCCATGTTGGGCTGGTTCGATCAGTTGTTCAGTCTGTTCAACCTGTTTGCGTTGTTGCTGGTGTTGGGCATCGGCGTCGATTACGGGCTGTTCTTTTTTATGGCCGGAGACAGACGCGCCAGCACCTCATTGGGGGTTACGCTTTCGGCATTGACGACCTTGCTGGCGTTCGGCTTGTTGGCGACCAGTTCCACCGAGATCGTGCATGCGTTCGGATTTACCGTAACTGCCGGAATTGTAACCGCGCTGCTGTGCGCGCCATTGATTGGGCTTAAGGATATTCAGTCATCAAATACAATGGAACGCAGATGACGCTGATAATTATGATTAAATAAGATTTTTATTGAATTATCTGTGTTCATCATATTTATCCGCGTCATCTGCGTTCTATTTTTTAACATTTGAGTAGCAACAAATCATCATGACAAATAAGAATAATAAAGGCGAAATTATCATCATCGGCGCCGGGCCGTCCGGGAGTATCGCCGGTGCATTGCTGCAAAATCAGGGCTTTCAGGTGACCATTCTGGAGCGCCAGCTGTTTCCGCGATTCAGTATCGGCGAAAGCCTGTTGCCGCAATGCATGGAATTCATCAAGCAGGCCGGGATGATGGACGCGTTAGTCAACGCCGGGTTCCAGTACAAGAACGGCGCGTCTTTCGTATGCCGGGACCTGCAAACCGAATTTTCCTTTGAAGATAAATTCAGTCCCGGCATCGGCACCACATTCCAGGTACAGCGCGGCCGTTTCGACAAGCTGCTGGCCGATGAAGCGGTGCGCATGGGCGTTGACATACAGTGGCAAATGGAAGTGACGGCGGCCGATTTTTCCGCCGACCGGCCGGAGCTGACGGTGCGCAATCAACAGGGCGAAGTCATGACCTATAGCGCCGATTTTGTGCTGGATGCCAGCGGCTTCGGGCGCATCCTGCCCAGGTTGCTGGATTTGGAATCGCCTTCCGGGTTTCCGGTCAGGCAAGCCTTGTTCGGGCATATTGAAGACCGGATCGGGGAAGGGCAATTCGACAGGAACAAAATCCGGATCACCGTGCATCCCGAGCATAAGGATGTCTGGTATTGGCTGATCCCGTTCAGCAACGGACGCAGCAGCGTGGGCGTGGTTGCGGAACCTGAGTTTCTTCAAGGTTGGGACAATAACGACCAGGCCTTGAAGGACATCATCAATCAAGACCCCAGCTTGACCGCGTTGCTTCAGAACGCTGCGTTCGATGAGAAAATCAATACCATCGTCGGTTATTCCGCCAATGTAAAAAGCTTGTACGGTAAAGGCTATGCGCTGTTGGGCAATGCCGGTGAGTTCCTGGATCCGGTGTTTTCCTCCGGCGTTACCATTGCGATGAAATCGGCCAGCTTGGCTGCGGATGTGTTGGTCAGGCAATTTAACAATGAGGCTGTGGACTGGCAGCAGGATTACGCCGAGCCTTTGCAGCGCGGTGTTGATACCTTCCGGGTGTTTGTCGATGCGTGGTATGACGGCCGTTTTCAGGACGTCATCTTTCATCCGCAACAGCAGCCTGAAGTTAAGGCGATGATCAGTTCAATACTGGCCGGTTATGCTTGGGATGAAAATAATCCTTACGTCAAAAATGCACGTTCGAGGTTGGATACTTTGGTTGAGTTATGCCGATAAGGCTGTTGTCGCTCGTTCCCACGCGCCGCCCTTCGCGAGACGGGAAGCTGGAGCTTCCCTCACTGAATTCCCAAGCTGGAGCTTGGGAACTAGCGCAACTAGCACGCTCTTATGTCAACCATGCATGTTCGAGGTTGGATGCTCTGGTTGAGTTATGCCGATAAGGATTTTCAGCGCCATGTTTTTACTCTGGCTGTCCGGTTGTGCGCTGATGCAGCCGGAGCAAGTTGTCGCCAAGCCGGAATTGATGCCGATCGCGCAACCTTTAGGCCCGGCCAGACGAATAGTGCAGCAAATAAACGCGGTTTGGACGGATCGGCAGGAATCCCTGTTGGCGGTTCTGGAACTGGATGCAAAGCATATCGCAATGGCCGGGCTCAGTAACGATGGCTTGAGCCTGTTCAACTTGGCTTACGACGGTAACACTGTCGTGTCCGATAAAAGCCCGTTATTACCGGAGTCGCTCAACCCGGAATTTATCATTTCCGATCTGCAACTGGTTTATTGGCCGATTGCCGAGTTGCAAAAAAAACTCCCTGTCGGATGGCGTTTGGAAGAAGCCGATAAAAAACGCTTTTTAACGATCCGTGGTAAAAAACAAGTTGAAGTTAACTATTTATCCCCCGATCCGGTTTGGCCGAAAGCCGTTGAACTGGTCAATTTTCAGTACAATTACCGCCTGAACATTAAAACGATAAGTTATGACCTTATACCTGAATGATTTAGGCCTGTTGTGTGCGTTAGGTAATAGTAAAGCCGAGGTACTAAAGCGCTTGCTGGCCGGTGACCGGTCGGGATTGGTAGCAAGCGATGAGTTCGGGACTCGCTGCATTGTCGGCGCTGTTGTTGCCGATCTGCCGGAAATCCCCCCCGGCCCCCCTTTTTCAAAGGGGGGGATTTACAACTGCCGGAATAATCGCCTGCTGCTGGCGGCATTAAGCCAGATCGAACCGACGGTGACTGACATGATGGCCCGATTCGGCGCCGACCGTATCGGCATTGTGCTGGGCACCAGCACTTCGGGCGTACGCAATACCGAACTTGCGTTGGATTATTGGGCTGAAAACGGCGTATTGCCGGATCAGTTTCATTACAAGCAGCAGCAAATGGGTGCGGGGGCGGATTTTTTGGCGGATTTTCTGGGCGTTCAAGGCCCGGCCTATACGATTTCTACGGCCTGTTCTTCCAGCGGCAAGGCCTTTGCTTCGGCGCGGCGATTAATCAGGCAGGGTCTATGCGATGCGGTTATCGTGGGTGGGGCGGATAGTTTATGCGGCTTGACCGTTAACGGATTTACAGCGCTGGAATCGATCAGCAGCGGCTTGTGCAAGCCTTTTGGAATGCACCGCGACGGCATCAATATCGGCGAAGCGGTCAGCCTTTTTGTGTTGAGTGAGGAGCCGGGGCCGGTGGTATTGCGAGGAATAGGCGCAACCAGCGATGCCTATCATTTTGCCGCACCCGATCCTGACGCGACCGATGTGATCAGGGCCATGCAAAATGCGCTGGATGATGCGGGCAAAACACCGGGTGAGATCGATTATCTGAATCTGCATGGCACGGCAACGGTATTGAACGATGTGATGGAAAGCAAAGCCGTTAATGCGGTGTTCGGATCAAAGTTGGCGGCGAGCTCCAGCAAGGGCATGACCGGGCATACCCTGGGCGCTGCCGCCGCATTGGAATTGGCTTTTTGTTGGTTGTTGCTGACCCATGACGATGAACAGGGCGCGTTGATTCCCAATATCAACGATGATGAGCCGGATACGGCATTGTCTGCGTTAAATCTGGTCAAAAAAGGCGGAACGTTGGGGCGTAGAATCAATATTTGTCAAAGTAACTCGTTTGCCTTTGGCGGCAATAACTTGTCTATTGTGGTGGAGCGGGCATGAACGATATTGCCGACAACTGCATGGATGCAGGAGGTACGACTCCACGGATGGGGAAGGTAGAATCGCGTCTGGAACAGCGATCAGCCGTTACCGAGCTGATTCCGCATACCGGCGACATGGTGTTGCTGGAGCGTATCATTGACTATGACGAGCAGGGCTTGACGGCCGAACTGGTGGTGCGCGGCGATGGTTTGTTTGGCGATGATCAGACCGTTCCTGCCTGGGCCGGTATTGAATATATGGCCCAAGCGATAGCCGCGTATGTCGGCGTGAAGGCGAGGCAGGCCAATGAGCCGATACGCATGGGCTTTCTGCTCGGAACCCGTCGTTACAACAGTAATGTTGCTGCGTTTAAGGTCGGCGCAACGTTGACGATACGGGTGAATAAAGTCATGCAGGATGACGGCTTGGGGGTTTTTGAGTGCCGAATTCTGGGGGAAGGCGTGGACGTTGCGGCTAACCTCAATGTTTATCGACCTCCGTTAAACAACACATGAGACAGTCTGTTTCGTCTGTCGAAAACGTTGCGAGTTAGACCTTCCAGGTTTTTAAAACCTGGAAGGTCTGGAAAGTGGCCTGTTTTTCGCCTGACGCCAGGTAAAGGACTGTCGGAATTAAAGATGAACGCAACGCGTGGGAACGCGGTGAAGTATTGAAACAACACATGAGCACAATATGAATAAAACTGTTTTGGTGACCGGTTCCAGTCGGGGCATTGGTAAAGCGATTGCATTATATTTGGCTAAACAGGGCTTTGATTTGGTTATCCATTGTCGCAGTCAACGTACTCAGGCCGAGGAGGTTGCTGCCGAAATCGGGCAGCTAGGCCGACACGCCAGGATCTTGCAATTCGACATTGCCGACCGTGCGCAATGCAGCGAACAACTCGATCAGGATATTGAAAGCCACGGCGCTTATTACGGCGTGGTATGCAACGCCGGGATCACTGCCGATAACGCCTTTCCGTCGCTGACCGGCGAACAGTGGGACAGCGTGATCCACAGCAATCTCGACGGTTTTTACAATGTCTTGCAGCCGGTGGTCATGCCGATGGTCAGGCGGCGAAAACCGGGGCGCATTGTCACTTTATCGTCGGTTTCCGGTTTGATGGGCAATCGCGGTCAGGTCAATTACAGTGCGGCAAAAGCCGGTATTATCGGTGCGAGCAAAGCGCTGGCTTTGGAACTGGCAAAACGCGATATTACCGTCAATTGCGTGGCGCCGGGCCTTATCGATACGGAGATGGTCAACGAATTGCCGCTGGAAGAAATCAAAAAAATGATTCCGGCGCGCAGGGTAGGTAGCCCTAAAGAAGTGGCGGCGGTCGTGGCTTTTTTAATGTCCGAAGATGCCGCTTACGTGACCCGGCAGGTTATTTCAGTCAATGGTGGCTTATGTTAAAACGCGTGGTAGTGACCGGTATGGCGGGGATTTCGCCGATAGGCAACGATTGGCGGCAAGTTGCCGAACGCCTTAAAAACAAGTCTACCGGCATTCAAACAATGCAGGACTGGGATAAGTACCAAGGCTTGAATACCCGCTTGGGTGCGCCCGTCGATTTCACCAAGCCTGAGCATTATTCGCGCAAGCAAGTTCGCGGCATGGGGCGTATCGCTTTAATGGCGACATACGCAACCGAACTGGCGCTGACTGATGCCGGTTTGCTGGGTGACGATTGTCTTAACAGCGGGCAGATGGGCATCGCTTACGGTAGTTCATCAGGCAGCCCCGATGCTATCGCCGAGTTCGGCAACATGCTCCTTAATCACGCCACCGGCGGTTTGAATGCCACTTCGTATATCAGGATGATGAGCCATACCGCCCCGGTCAATATCAGCCTGTTTTTCGGCATAAACGGCAGGATTTACACAACCTCAAGCGCCTGCACCTCGGGCAGTCAGGGCATTGGCTACGGTTATGAGGCGATAAAGTTCGGCCAGCAAAAGCTGATGGTTGCAGGCGGCGCTGAAGAATTATCGGCCATCCAGTCCGCAGTATTCGACACTTTGTTTGCAACCAGTCTACGCAATGACACGCCGGATAAAAGCCCCCGGCCTTTTGACCGCGACCGGGATGGCTTGGTCATCGGCGAGGGCGCAGGCACCTTGATATTGGAAGAGATGGAGCATGCACTGGCGCGTGGCGCTCATATTCATGCCGAATTGGTGGGATTCGGCACCAATTCGGACGGCCTGCATGTCACTCAGCCTAACAGTGACAGTATGCAGGTTGCGATGCGCCTGGCCCTGCAGGATGCCAAGCTGGAGGCCTCCGCCATCGGCTACATCAGTGCGCATGGCACCGCAACAAGTCACGGCGATGTCGCCGAAAGCCATGCGACTGCGGCGATATTCGGCGATAAAACCCCGATCAGTGCGCTGAAAAGCTTTACCGGCCACACTCTGGGTGCTTGCGGCGCGCTGGAAGCCTGGGTGGCGGTCAATATGATGAATGAAGGCTGGTTTCATGCCACGGCCAATCTTGACAATATTGACCCCGAATGCGCGCAGTTGGACTATATTAAAGAGGATGCCCGCAAGCTCGATTGCGATTATGTGATGAGTAATAATTTTGCTTTTGGGGGTATCAATACTTCATTGATTTTTAAGCGCTGGGATAGCTAATATCCCACTCAACCTGGAGAACAACAATGATAAGAAAAATATGTTTAGCCCTGGCTTTGCTGGTTTTGGTTTCAGGCTGTACCACGACAGGTACGTTCAAAGTGCCGCCCGGTACTGATCTGCATGTCTACAAAAGGCCGGAACCGGTAGACATCAAGGCCGACGGCAAGGTGACCACCAAGCCGTTTTTCTGGACGGCCGCAGGAATACCGCCGGAAGGAGGCATTCCTTACAGTCTGGAAAAAGGGGGCAAGGTTGTCAAAGAGGGCAGGTTGAGGACAAAATTCCGCACCGTTTCACTATTCTGGCCGCCGTTTGCAGCTATTTACTGGCCTATGGGGTTCAATCCTGACATCACTTACGATTTGGTGAATGACAAGCAGGAGTAAGATGCCTCGGCAGATCCAACCAGTCGGGTAGCCAATATTTTTCAACAGTTATTGGCGGCTAAACCGATAAAAATGGACGTTCTTTTGCAGCTCAAGGTTATCCACATTTTCTGTGGATAACTCTGTGGGTAAACTGGAAATAAACGCCCTAACTATTCACTTCTTAAGCTTTTTTGTTAGATTGTTTAGATTGTAACCAGTGTGCAGTTCGCTATGAATATAGCATAAAATATCAATTACTTAGGTTGCATAAAGATAATTTTGGCGGTGTTTTTCCAGCGTCGGACTGAGCTTTTCAGTGATGCGATTGAAACAAAAGTGTATTGAGTGCGCTTGTGGAAAAGGCTGATTCACGAGATTCGTTGTCAAGCTTTATTTGTGGAAATAGGTGGGGCTTTGATCACTCAACCAATCGGTTGAATTTATCGGCCGCTTGAAACGGATATTCGCGTCAAGAGCTTTTAAAGAATCCGGAAAATACGTGGAGAAATGGATGCTGCTGTTGCCCGGAATTGGGGGCGACCGGTAAGCAGGTCGCCCAGATAGCTCGGCTATATTCACGCGCCTTGCTGCTGTCTATCTTTTCGGAGGGTATAAATCCATTCAAATCAATCCGTTGGACGGAATGATTTAGATAATCAGTTTGTGACAACGCCCTGTTGCCGTGGTGCGGCTAAGGCAGTTGAATAATAAGGGGATAGTGGAGCTGAGCGGTTAATATTTTAATGGCGTCTGCCATTTTTACCGGCAGTCGTATCTTCAAATTTAACTTTTAATGGTTTTCCGCAATACAGGTTGCCGTCTAGCGCGGCTATCGCGGCTCTTGCTTCGTGACCTTCCATTCCGATAAAGCCGAAGCCCCGGCATTTTCCGCTAAAGATATCGGAAACAAGCTGAATGGAGCGGACTTTGCCGTATTCAGAAAATAAAGCCTGTACAGTTTCTTCAGTGGCTTCGCTAGGTAAGTTTCCTACAAAAATTCGTTTCAAAAGACATGTCCTAAATTAGGGGGTGAGTTGATTGGCCGGATGATCCGGTTATGCCACAACCCCGCTAATTATCGAAGGCGGGGTTGGGTGTTGGACAGTAAGGCGGTTTAAGCTGCGCTTACTTGTGACGCTTGTGGTCCTTTAGGGCCTGATTCTACATCGTACTTAACCGCTTGGCCTTCAGCCAATGTGCGGTAACCGCCGTCGCTTGCGATTGCAGAAAAGTGTACGAATACGTCTGCACTACCGTCGCTAGGCGAAATAAAACCAAAACCTTTAGCTTCGTTAAACCACTTAACAGTACCTGTTGCCATAAAATTACCTATATAAATCAATGAAAAATGTTTGATTGCAAATCATGCCGGGCAATTTTAAGGAGAAAAGCGAATGGAATTTCTGAAAAGTGCTGAATAACATGCAAAACTTAAGTAGAAGCCTCGCGTTTATACGGAGTGCTGCCTACTAAGCGTTGCATTATAGAGGCTAATGCCCAGTATAGCCATTGATAATTTAGAAGGTCGTGTTTCCATGAGGGATAAAGGCCCTAAATTTAAAGGGGACGTTTATTGACCGATAACCTGTTAACGATAGTTTCTACGCTCGAAGTTGTTGTGATGACTATCGCCGTCACCGTCATGTTGGCGATTATTTCCGTCGCTAAAAGAACGATCATGGCCTCTGTCATGTTGATGCTGGGGTTCCGGACGGTTATTGCCCCATTGGCGCTGAACACTGTATTGATCATGACGGTCATGATGTGGAAAATAGTCGTGGCCTTGGCGATAGCCATTATCATAGTGATCCGGTCTTTCGCCGTAATAGTTTCTATGCATAATGGTATATCCGCTGCTATAAGCAGCGTTGCCGGGACTATACGAATAGTGCTGTGGATAATGGGCACAGGCGCTGGGCAGCAGCGCAAAACCGATGAGCAGCATTTTTTTAGTGATCGAATTCATTTTTATAGCCCATGATAGTTAACCCAGGCTACATAATATCTGTAGATCGCTGAATGCCGAATGAATCGACATGCTGTGATTACCGCTAAATACAGCCGGTAATCACGCTGACATAACTAAAAGGAATATCATGAAACACCATCAAGTCGTTGACGCTCGCATCACCCCCGAAGGCCGTCTGGATGTGCTGTCCAAAGCCGAAGTAACCAAGTTGCTCGATACCAGTCAGGGCGGATTGTACCGGCTGTTCCGCAATTGCTCGCTTGCGGTGTTGAATTGCGGCAGCACCATGGATGACGGCAAGGAATTGCTGGAACGCTATCCCGATTTTGAGATACGCGTAGTCCAGGAGCAGCGCGGTATTAAGTTGGACGTCAAGTCCGCCCCCGCCCATGCCTTTGTCGACGGCAAAATGATCAAGGGCATCAACGAGCATTTGTTTGCGGTGCTGCGCGACATTATCTACGTCAGTGACGAGATCAATAATAATCCGATGTTTGATCTGAACACCTCGGACGGCATCAGCAGCGCCGTGTTTCACATCTTGCGCAACGCCAAAATCCTGCGTCCGATGACCACTCCCAATATGGTGGTGTGCTGGGGCGGGCATTCTATCAGCCGCAAGGAATACGATTACACCAAGACGGTCGGTCACGAGATGGGACTGCGCAGTCTGGATATTTGCACCGGCTGCGGTCCGGGCGCGATGAAAGGCCCGATGAAAGGAGCAACCATCGGTCACTCCAAGCAGCGGATAAAAAACGGCCAGTATTTGGGGATAACCGAACCCGGCATTATCGCCGCCGAATCGCCTAATCCTATCGTCAATGACCTGGTGATCCTGCCGGATATTGAAAAACGCCTGGAAGCCTTTGTCCGTACCGGGCATGGCATCGTGGTGTTTCCCGGCGGCGCGGGTACGGCGGAGGAAATCCTTTATATACTGGGTATCCTGCTGCATCCTGAAAATAAAGACATGCCGTTTCCGCTGATTTTTTCCGGGCCTGACAGTTCAGAAGATTACTTCAAGGAAATCGACCGGTTTATTGCCGGCACCCTGGGCAAATCCGCGCAGCAGCGATACCAAATCATTATCGATAATCCGGTGCTGGTCGCTCAAGAAATGCTGGCGGGCATCCAGCAGGTGCGGCAATTTCGCAAAGAAAAGGGCGATGCCTACTATTTCAACTGGCAGCTTAAGATCGACCATGTGTTTCAACAGCCGTTTATACCGACCCATGAAAACATGAGAAATCTGGCCTTGCATAAAGATCAGGAAAATCACCAGCTCGCCGCCAACCTGCGCCGCGTGTTTTCCGGCATCGTGGCGGGCAACGTAAAAGACGAGGGTATACGCGCGATCGAACAATACGGTCATTTCGAAATTCGCGGCGATGAGGACATCATGGCGTTGATGGATTCGTTGCTGAGTTCGTTTGTTGAGCAACACCGGATGAAATTGCCGGGCAAGAAATATTTGCCATGTTACAAGATTATCAAGTAACGAGTCTTTGACTACAGGCGACTAAAGATTGTTTATTCACCACTCGTGTCTTCGTGGTGATAATTTTTTAAATATCATTCCAGCATCATGAAAGTCATCCTGACCGAAAAACCCTCAGTCGCCCGCGACATAGCCAAATGCCTGAGTATCAGCAACAAGCGCGACGGTTATTTTGAGGGCAACGGCTACCAAATTACCTGGGCGTTCGGCCATCTGGTCGAACTGAAAGAACCGGATGAATATAACCCCGCCTGGAAACGCTGGTCATTGGAATCCCTGCCGATCATACCGGAACAATTCGGCTTAAAAGCCAGGGGCGATGCCTCGGCTCAAAAACAGCTGAACACCATCAAACACTTGTTCAAGGCAGCCGACGAAATCATCTGCGCGACCGATGCCGGAAGAGAAGGGGAGTTGATTTTCAGGTACATTTTGTCCTGGGCGGAGTGCCTGCAAAAACCGTTTAAACGCCTGTGGATCAGCTCCTTAACCGACGATGCGATACGCAAAGGTTTTGCAACGTTGCAGGAAGGCCATGCTTATGACGGACTTTATCGCGCGGCTAAATGCCGTAGCGAATCGGACTGGATCGTCGGCTTGAATGCCACCCGGCTGTATACCCTCAAGTTCGGCCAGCAGGGTGGCTTATGGACGATAGGCCGAGTGCAAACACCGGTGCTGGCACTGATCGTGCAAAAAGATTCGGACATCGCCGGTTTCATACCCAAGGATTTCTGGGAATTGCATACCTTGTACCGGGACGCCGATTTTCAATATATCGGCGGGCGCTTCGACCACAAAGCCGGCGCGGAAGTCCGGTTAAGCCAAATCTCGGACCGGGATTTTCGGATTACCGAGGTCAAGGGCAAGAAGGAAACGCTCAGCCCGCCGTTATTGTACGATTTGACTGATCTGCAAAAAGACATGAGCATTCGCTACGGCCTGACTGCGGATCAAACCTTAAGCGCTGCCCAGCAGTTATACGAGAAAAAACACGTCACCTATCCGCGTACCGATAGCCGTTGTTTAACCAACGATATGAAGCCGGGCATGAAGCCTTTGTTGGTGAAATTACGATCCAGATTCGAGCAGCAGATTGAGCCGATTGATCTCGATAAACTGACACTGAGCAGCCGTATATTCAATGACGCCAAAGTCACCGATCACCATGCCATTATCCCCACGACCGCATTGCCGGGATCGCTGTCGGGTAACGACGCCAAAGTTTACGAAGCGATAGTCCAGCGCTTTATTGCGGCTTTTTATCCGCCCTGTATCAAGCAAATTACCACGGTTCTGGGCGAGGTTCATCACCCTCTCCCATCGGGAGAGGGCCGGGGTGAGGGGAGTCTAAAAGGTGAATCTTCCACCGTAAAATTCAAAACCACCGGCACCATTATCGAATCGCCCGGCTGGCAGGTCTTGTATAAAAATGATGCGTCAAAGACGTCCGATAAAGAGTCAAAAATCCTGCCCAACTTTGTACAAGGCGAAACCGGCCCGCATCAGCCGTCGATAAATCAGGGCAAAACCACGCCGCCCAAGCCGTATAACGAAGCGAGCTTGCTGAGCATCATGGAATCGGCCGGTAAAACCTGCGACGACGAACAACTCAAGGAAGCGCTAAAAGAAAAAGGGCTCGGCACACCGGCAACCCGAGCCTCAATCATCGAGGTGTTAATCAGGCGAAACTACATCCAGCGGCAAAAAAAGACCCTGATCAGCACCGAATCGGGACGGCATCTTATTTCCATCATCGCCGACGACAGGCTTAAGTCTGCGGCCATGACCGGCGAATGGGAAGCCAAGCTCAAAAAAATAGAACACAATGGTTACGATGCCGATCAGTTCATGACCGAAATCATCCGCTTTACCCAGAAAATAAAAGACGAATCGGACCGGCCGCTTTATGACCAAAGCCGCTTGGGCGACTGTCCGTTGTGCCAAAAACCCGTTATCGAAGGCAGAAAAGGCTACGGGTGCAGCGACTGGAAAGCCGGTTGCCAATTTGTGTTATGGAAGGAAATGTATGGCGTACCGGTCACTCGGGACATGGCCTGTCAATTACTGCAAAACAGCCGAACCCTGCACAGTTACGCGGTCAAGTTGGACGATGAGGTATTCAATGCTCAACTGACCCTCAATAAATTGGGCGAAACAGGCTATGTTAAAGCCGAGTCGGGAAATCGATCTGTAGTAAAAGAGGCCATTGCCGATTGCCCATTATGTAACGGTAAAATCATTGAAACCGTAAAAGCCTACAGCTGTAGCGAATGGCGCAACGGCTGCAAAATGGCGATCTGGAAAACCGTCGCGCATAAAAAAATCACCGCAGCGATGGCTAAAAAAATACTAAGCAAAGGGGAGACGGGGATGTTAAAAGGCTTTAAATCGGCTAAAGGCACAGAGTTTGACGCCAACCTGAAACTGGTCGATGGTAAAGTTGAAATGGATTTCTCAGGGAGTTAATAAAAATGATTTTCCGTGGGAGGCTAGTTCCCAAGCTGGAGCGCTCGTCGTTATACATAAGTATTGAAAAGCACGTCATCCCGGCAGGGATTCATGTCAGGCTATCCTGCCTGACACCCTTTGGGTTAATGCAAATCCGTTCCAGACGGATTTGTGCCGGGATCCAGGCTACATGGACGTATACAGCTCGCCATCCGTGGCACTGGATACCCGCTTCCCGGCGGGTATGACGCGTTACTTTAGATACTTATGTATAACGACGAGCGCACTGCGTGGGAATGCGGTCAAGGCACGCTACGCCGTATACGGGACGCAGCGCGTCCGGCACTGCGTTCCCACGCGGCGCGTGGGAACCAGCGTATTTGTAACTTAATGGCAGTGACGCAGCGCGTGGGAGCGAGGAGTAATGGCTTTTACCGGCTCAGCGAAACTATTGAAATCCTGAATCCATAAATAAATGCAGCATCCTTTCAACGCATTCCTTATTTCCTCTATGGTGTATTAGCCATGACCCTCTTCAAAATTATCCGCATCCTGATTTTATTGGCCGTATTTGTAGTCGTGGCTTTTTATGCAAAAAACCAAAAACTAAAATCCAGATCGTGGACCGAACCTTTAAGCGTGGTGATTTACCGCATCAATGGCGATAACAATAGCCCGGTCGTCAATGAATATATCAATGAACTGGACGCAGGCGTTTTTGAGCCGGTTGATCGGTTTATGCGGCAGCAGAGCGAAAAATATAAGCTCATTACCCGGCAGCCCACCCAAATACAGATGGGACCCGTGTTGACAGTACAACCGCCCGAAGCGCCGCTACCCGGTTCGGGGTATGCTTCAATTATCTGGTGGGGGCTTAAGTTCCGCTATTGGACTTATAAAAACACGCCCGATTCGGATTCAGATATGCGCCGTATCCGTGTTTTTGTGCTTTACCATACAGCAGTCGAAGGCAGAAGCCTGCAACATTCACTAGGACTCGACAAAGGCTTGGCAGCCGTGATCCATGCTTTTGCCTCTATCGACCAGGATCAGCAAAACAACATTGTCATTGCCCACGAATTGCTGCACACGGTCGGGGCAACGGACAAGTACGCTGCTTATAACCGCGCCCTGTTTCCAACAGGCTATGCCGACCCGGAGCAGTCGCCCCTTTATCCGCAAACCAAGGCTGAAATCATGGTTGGCCGCATCCCCCTGTCGGAAACCGGTATGCGCATGGCGGCCAATTTGGACGAATGTGTTATTGGCGAACAAACCGCGAAAGAAATCAATTGGCTGCAGGAAGAAAAATAATCAGGCCGATACGCTATTGCGTACTTTATCTATGCAGATTGAATGATGAAACGATCGCAACCTTGAATTCGCCTGTTTTTAAACAGCTTCAGAAAGGGCGGTGTAAAATAGATATTCATTGCACATCAACAAGGCATCGTCTCTTTTCTCCGGTCAGGGAGCGGCGATCTAAAAAACAGAGTTTTGACAAGCAAAAAAGCATAAGCAGCCATACAACCATAAAGATAGCAGGAACCTTGCATGGATAAACCAACCGCCGTCCACGGCTCATTCTCTCTGGATACCTCGACTGATTCTGCTTACCTCGGCGTGAACAGGCTACTGCCGATTGTAGGTATCGGAGCCTCGGCCGGTGGGCTTGATGCGCTCGAACAATTTTTCAGTCATGTGCCTGATAGCATGGGTGTTGCTTTCGTCGTCGTTCAGCATCTCGATCCCAACCACAAAGGCATGATGGCCGAATTGCTGCAACGCACCACGGCAATGACGGTATTAGAAGCCCAAAATCGGATGAAAATAAAGCCGGATTGCATTTATATAAATCCTCCGAATAAAGAGCTGTCCATTCTGCACGGCACGCTTTACCTGCTCGACCCGATTGCACCGCGCGGATTACGCCTGCCGATTGATGCTTTTTTCTGTAGCCTTGCCGAAGATCGGCGCGATCAAAGTATCGGCATCCTGTTTTCGGGCATGGGTTCGGATGGTACGCTGGGCCTGCGCGCCATCAAGGAAAAATCCGGTCTGGTGCTGGTGCAGGACCCCGTCGAAGCTAAATACGACAGTATGCCGCGTAGCGTTATTGAGGCAGGGTTAGCCGATGTTATAGGTCCCGCGGCAGAACTGCCTGCGCACATCATTAATTATCTCCAGCATCCCTACAGGGATGCTTTGGCCAATTCAGGGCAGCTATTGGAAGGTAGCTCCCTGAGCGCTTTGGAAAAAATTGCCGTGCTGCTGCGCGTCCGGACCGGCAATGATTTTTCGCTATACAAGAAAAGTACGATGTACCGCCGTATTGAACGACGCATGGAACTGCATCAGCTCGATAATATCGCCACTTATGTCCGTTATCTGCGCGAAAACCCGCAGGAGCAGGATTTATTGTTCAAGGAATTGCTGATTGGCGTTACCGGCTTTTTTCGCAATCCGGCGGTATGGGACACTTTAAAGACCGACGCGATACCCGCGCTGATAGCAAACTACCCGGGCGGCAAGACAATCAGAGTGTGGGTGCCCGCTTGCTCTACCGGCGAGGAAGCTTATACGCTGGCCATCATTTTCATTGAAGCGATCGAACAGGCCAAGCCCGACGCACACTACCCGCTGCAGATTTTTGCCACCGACCTCGATGCGGATGCGATAGCTCATGCACGCCAGGGATTTTATACGGCCCATAGCGTCGCCGATGTTTCGCCGGAGCGTCTGGCCCGTTACTTTTACGCCGAAAACAATGGTTACCGGATAAAAAATGAAATTTGCGAAAAGATCATTTTTGCGCCGCAGAATATCATCAATGATCCGCCGTTTACCCGGTTGGATATAATAAGTTGTCGTAACCTGCTCATTTATTTTTCCGTCGATTTGCAGGAAAAACTGTTGCCGCTGTTTCACTATGCGCTAAACCCGCATGGCTTGTTGTTGCTGGGATCTGCCGAAAGCACCGGCAATTTCGGCTATCTGTTTACGCCGGTCAAGGCCAAGGTGCGGCTCTACCGGCGCATTGACAATCCTCTGCCGAAACCTGAAGTGAACTTTCCAAATAAATATTTTACCGCTGCGCCCGCCACCCGTCAGGCCGTCGATGACGGCAGTTTGCCGGTCAATCTGCAACAGCTGATGGATCACCTACTGCTTGCGCATTACGCCCCGGCAGCGGTGCTGGTCAACGCCGAAGGCGACATCCTTTATTTTAGCGGCCACACCGGCAAGTATCTGGAACCTTCTGCCGGTAAAGCCAACCTGAACGTCCATGCAATGGCGCGCGAGGGCTTGCGTCAGGCGCTAACGGGTTCGATCCGCCTGGCGTTGCAGCAATTAACGGCAGTACACCTGGAAGGCCTGCAGATAACAGGCGAAAGCGGTACGCATACGGTCAATGTGACCGTGCAAGCGATCGAGCAGGTGCAGGCATTGCGCGGTAAGGTCATCATCGTATTTACCGATGTCGCGACGGCGTATACCCGCAAGCGCATTGCCAAGCTCCGCCAGCCCGAAGCGCTGCAACAGGCCCAGCTGGAAATACAGACCTTGCGCAATGAAATACAGTTTTTGCAGGAAGCACTCAAATCCAGTCATGAAGAGAGCCAGTTTGCAAATCAGGAAATGCTCATTTCCAAGGAAGAAATGCAGTCGGTGAACGAGGAAATGCTGACCGTGAACGCGGAGCTGCAAGCCAAGCTGGATGCGCTGCAGTGGGTCAACAACGACATGAAGAACCTGCTTAACAGTACCGAAATTGCTACGGTGTTTCTCAACAACAAATTGCATCTGCGGCGCTTTACCGCCCATACCTCGCAGATCTTCAGACTGTTGCCGCAAGACGAGGGGCGGCCGTTATCCGACATCACGACCGATTTGGACTATCCACTGCTACAGCAGGACGCAACAGAAGTGCTGCGCACGCTGGTGGTTTCGGATAAGCAAATCCAGACTCATGACAGTCGCTGGTTTGATGTGCGCATCATGCCTTATCGCACCATGGATAATGTCATAGACGGCGTGGTGATTACCTTTGTCGACATCAGTCTGGCCAAAAATCTTGAGCTGGCGCTGAATGAACACGCGATTGTAGCGATTACCGACCGGAAAGGTGAGATCACCTATGTCAATGACAAGTTCTGCGCCATCTCCAAGTATCCGCGCGAAGAACTGCTCGGACAGGATCACCGTATTATCAATTCGGGGTATCACTCCAAAGAGTTCATGCGCAACCTGTGGCAAACCATTGCCCACGGGCATATCTGGAAGGGGGAAATCCGTAACCGCGCCAAAGACGGTTCGCTTTATTGGGTAGACACCACCATCGTTCCTTTTTTAAACGCGAAAGGCAAACCTTATCAGTATGTCGCTATCCGCACGGTCATTACTCACCATAAGCGGAAAACCGGCTCGGTGGGGCAGGGGAATTCGGAGGCGAATAATAATTCCACGCACGGCATTTATTTGTAGAGGCGTAGCTAGGAACGCTAACCCTAGCTACGCGCTTTCGTTTTCTTGGTGCTAAAAACTCCTTAGCGTGAGTGACATCAGTCTATAATACCTTGCAAAAATATTGGGATATTCACGATGTACAGAGAGAACGTGTGACAAAAACAAACAAACCATTTACCGATGCCGACAACTTGCGCCGACGCGCCAATCAACAGCTTGCCCAACAACAGCCAACCGTATCCGGCATTGAAATGGACGCAAAAAAACTGCTGCACGAATTACGGGTTCACCAGATTGAGCTGGAAATGCAAAATGAGGAGCTGCTTACAGCGCAGACTGAAGTGGAAGCGAGCCTGGAACGTTACACCGAACTCTACGACATGGCGCCGGTCGGCTATCTTACATTAGGGCGCGACGGCGCTATCCAGCAGATTAATCTCAGGGCCGCCAGACAGTTGGGAATATTCCGTTCGCAGCTAAAACAGCAACGCTTTTCGAGCTTTATCAGCGTTGATTCCCTGCCTGTTTTCAACGATTTCCTGTCCGGCGTGTTTGTCGGCAAAACGGCTCAAAGCTGTGAACTGACCCTGCTCCCTGCCGACCGGAGCCCAACGCTGATTATACAGTTCGAAGCCATTGCCAATGATGACGAACAGACCTGTCGCGTGATACTCATCGATATTACCGAACGTAAAGGCAATGAAGAGAAACTGAAGCTTGCGAACCTGGTTTATCAAGCGATTGGCGAAGCTATCATGGTGGCGGATGCCGATAACCGGATTGTCACCGTCAATCCGGCCTTCACGGAATTGACCGGCTACTCATTGCAGGAGGCCGTCGGTCAATCGACAACGCTGCTCAAGTCAGGACACCAAAACGAAGCGTTCTATCAGATCATGTGGCATGCGCTGGAAACGACAGGACATTGGCAGGGTGAAATATGGAACCGGCGCAAGAGCGGCGAGATATACCTTGAATGGTTGACGATTAACACCGTTTACGACGACCAAAACAAGGTGCGGCACCGGGTCGCGACGTTCTCGGATATTACCGACCAGAAACATGCGGAACAAACCATCTGGCAGCAGGCTAACTTCGACTCGTTGACCGGCCTGCCTAACCGCCACATGTTTTACGAGCGGCTGGAGCAGGAAATGAAGAAATCCCGGCGGGTGGGCTTGCCGCTGGCATTGCTGTTTCTCGATCTCGATCATTTCAAGGATGTTAACGATACGCTGGGCCATTGCAAAGGCGACCTGCTGCTCAAGGAAATGGCGCAACGCCTGCTCAATTGCGTACGCAGTACCGACACCGTCGCACGTCTGGGCGGCGATGAATTCACTATTATTCTGGCTGAGTTACAAGAGCAAGACAGTATTGAGCGTCTTGCCCAGGACATCCTGTGTCAGCTGACCAAACCGTTCGAGCTGGCGGGCGAAATTGCCTATGTGTCGGTCAGTATCGGTATCACCTTATATCCTGAAGATACCGATGACATCGACGTGCTGATAAAAAATGCCGATCAGGCCATGTATGCCGCAAAGGATCAGGGCCGCAACTGCCGCCACTACTTCACCATCTCAATGCAGGAAGCCGCGTTGACCCGAATGCGGCTGATCAATGACCTGCGTAATGCATTGGTTGAACGCCAGTTCTGGCTGGCTTACCAGCCGATTGTGGAATTGACCACCGGTTTCATTCATAAAGCCGAGGCGCTGATTCGCTGGCAGCATCCGACCCGCGGTTTGATCAGCCCGGCCGATTTTATCCCGGTCGCCGAAACAACCGGCATGATCATCGACATCGGTGAATGGGTGTTTCGCGAGGCGGCGCAACAGGCGGCGCAATGGCGTACCAAACACCACGAGCAGTTCCAGGTCAGCATTAATAAATCGCCGGTGCAATTTCAAAAAGAGGGCAATGGCCATCTGGCCTGGTTCGAGCATTTGCGCGAACTCGGCCTGCCTGGACAAAGCGTGGTCGTAGAAATTACCGAGGGACTGCTGATGGATGCCGGTGCTATGATTACCGACCAACTGCTGGCCTTTCGCGATGCCGGTATTCAGGTATCGCTGGACGACTTCGGTACAGGCTATTCGTCATTATCCTACCTGAAAAAATTCGACATCGATTATCTCAAGATTGACCAGTCGTTTACCCGTAACCTCAGCCCTGATGCCAATGATCTGGCGTTGTGCGAAGCGATCATCGTGATGGCGCATAAATTGGGCATCAAGGTAATCGCAGAAGGCATAGAAACACAGGAGCAATGCGATTTACTGATTGCCGCCGGTTGCGATTACGGGCAAGGTTATTTGTTTTCGAAACCGGTGTCCGCGGGTGAATTCGAGAAACTGTTGGTCGCGGGCTAAGCGTTAACCCCATTCCCATGCGCTGTGCCGCGAGTCACACGTCCCGCCTGTTCAGAACGTTGCAAGTTAGACCTTCCAGGTTTTTAAAACCTGGAAGGTCTGTCTATCGGCATGTTTCTCGTCTAACGACAACTCGCAGATACTTGCGTATAACGATGAGCGCAGCGCGTGGGAATGAGAGAGTAGGGCGCGCCGTGCGCGCCTTTCCCGATACTTGAGAAACCTTGCTATCCTTGGCGCGCACGGCACGCCCTACACCGGTGGAAACTAGCGCACTTAAGGACGGTGATGCAGCGCCGTAGAAACTAAAATCACCCCATTACCACCAACACCTGATGCGTCTTCCCATCGTGCAGCAGCGGAATACTGCCCCCCGATTGCGGCACGCCGTCCAACTCAATCGACACCACGCCCTTCGACACGCCATTGGGATTATTAACAATGATTTCATAGCAAGTTTCTTCGTGCCGGTAACGTAAAGTGTAACTACGCCACTCACGCGGAATACAGGGATTGAAATGCATTTTGCCGGCACGGATATTCAGGCCCAGCATCCATTCCAGACCGGCGCGGTAAAACCATCCCGCAGCGCCGGTGTACCAGGTCCAACCGCCGCGCCGCGCATGGGGCGGTACGGCATAAATATCCGCCGCTATCACATACGGCTCGACTTTGTAGGCATAAACTCCGGTCCGGTTTGCGGTGCGATTAATCGGGTTCAGCATGTGCAGGAGTTCTGCCGCCTGATCGCCGTCGCCGAGCATCGCATAGGCGATAACGCACCAGACCGCCGCGTGGGTATATTGCCCGCCGTTTTCCCGCACGCCCGGCAAGTAGCCCTTGATGTAACCGGGGTCCAGCGGTGTCTTATCGAAAGGCGGTGTAAACAGCAACACCAGATCATCGCCGTATTGGATCAGGTATTCCCGGACCGAATTCATCGCCAGCCGCGCCCGCTCGGGGTCGGCGGCGCCGGAAATGACGCCCCAACTCTGGGCCAGCGAATCGATGCGGCATTCGGTGTTGGAGGCCGATCCCAGCGGCGTACCGTCATCGAAATAGGCGCGCCGGTACCAGGACTCATCCCAGCCTTCCGCTTCCACCGCCGCTTGCAGCTTGGCTGCATGTGCGCGCCAAGCTACGGCGTGTTCGGTGTCGGCGCGCGCCTGGGCCAGATCGGCAAATTCCGACAACGTCGCGATCAGGAACCAGGCGAGCCAGACGCTCTCACCTTTGCCCAGGTGACCGACACGGTTCATGCCGTCGTTCCAGTCGCCGCAACCCATCAGCGGCAGACCGTGTATACCGACTTTTAAACTCAAATCCAGCGTTCGTGCGCAGTGCTCGAACAGGCTGGCTTGTTGCGCCGATTCAGTCGGTTCGAAATAGGCGTCTTCCTGTTCCTGCGTGAGTATCGGCCCTTCCAGGAACGGCAGCATCTCGTCGAGTACGGCGCTGTCGCCGCTGACCTTGATATAGTGAGACAGCGTATACGGCAGCCAGATAAGGTCGTCGGAGAAATGGGTGCGCACCCCGCGATTGGACGGCGGATGCCACCAATGCTGCACATCGCCCTCGACAAATTGATGCCCCGCCGCGCGGACCAGATGCGCGCGGACCAGATCGGGCCGGGCGACCGCAAGCGCCATGCTGTCCTGCAATTGATCGCGAAAACCGAAGGCCCCGCCAGCCTGGTAAAAGGCGGCTCGCGCCCACATTCGGCAGCTCAGGGTTTGATACAGCAGCCAGCCGTTCAACATCAAGTCCAGCGCCCTGTCCGGCGTATTTACCTGAACTTTTCCGAGTGTCCGCGACCATGATTGTTTCACGGCGGCAAAGATTTTCTGCATATCCGCAGCTCGATAGCGCTGGACCAGCTCGCTGGCATGATCGCGGTCGCTGCCTTGGCCTAACAGGAACACAATCTCGATGCTTTCATTGGCGGCAAGTTCGATCTGCGTGGTCAATGCCGCGCACGGATCGAGCCCCGCGCCAACGCGGTGTTTAAGCGCTTTGGCTTGACGCAAGGCTATCGGCGCGTCCAGGCTGCCGTTACGGCCGATAAATTCAGTCCTATTGCAGGTCCATTCTGTTTGCAAACCGGCCATATCGACAAAAGCAATGCGTTGGCCAAAGTCCACGTCCAGACTGTTGTAGGCCAACAGGGCTCCGGTTGCCTGATCCAACTCGGTGACAACATAAGGCGCGGTGGCGGTGCGCGAGGCGCCGAGCACCCATTCGACATAGGCGGCAACCGTTAATTTACGAGGGCGAGCGGAAGTGTTTTTCAAGGTTAAAACTGAAATTTTGACCGGGTCGTCCGAGCTTACAAATTGCAACAGTTCGCTGTGAATACCGTGAGAGGAATGCTCGAAACGACTGTATCCCTGACCGTGGCGAACCACATAACTGGCGTTATCGACGCGGATCGGCAACGCAGTCGGACTCCATAAATCGCCGGTCTCGTCGTCATGTAAATAAAATATTTCGCCGGGAGCATCGCTGACCGGATCGTTCGACCAAGGCGTCAACTGGTTCAGGCGGCTGTTAAGGCTCCAGGTATAACCGCTGCCCAGCTCCGAGACGGTAAAGCCGAATTCGGCATTGGCGATTACGTTAATCCAGGGCGCCGGAGTCCATTGGCCCTTGCCCAGCACGATCGCATATTCGCGGCCGTCCTCGGCAAAACCGCCCAGTCCGTTGAAATATTCGAGATCGGCAGCGGCGATTGATGGGGCGCTCCCGTCGGAACCGGTTGCCGACACGGTTTTGGGTTCGATAAATTTCGGTATGGGCTTGGGATGCCTCATCAGCTGTTCGGCCAGGGTGCCGCGGTTGCTCAAAAGCACCGTACGCGCTGCGGTTTGCAATAGCACGCGCTCCTCATCCGAGAGCTGGTCGCCGCGCAGCACAAAAACATCGCCGTGTCCGCCGTACTCATGGATAGCCGCAAAAGCCTGGTTTTCCCGAACCATGCCTTCCATTAAGGTCTGCAACTCATTGGCATAGGTGATTTCTTTTTCATTGAGGATCACCAAGTCGACGGATAAGCGCTTCATGCGCCAATATTCGTGGGCGCGCAGCAATTGATCGACAATCGTTCTATCTTCTATCGAGGTGACCCGCAGCAATACAATGGGCCTGTCGCCGGAAATGCTAAACCGCCATAAACCGGTGACATTCAAACGGTTCAGATGCATAAGCTTGGTATCGGCCCGCAGCGACGAATCGGCATACAGCAAGCGGTTAGCCAGGGCTTGGAACAACTGGGCTTCGTCAGGCTTGATGCGAAGATGACGCAATTGGATATGCGCATGCGTCCAGGCAAGATCGGAAACCCGGTCGAAAGTGGCCGCATTGTGATATTTGTCGGCCAAGTCTTCAACCGCCTGACGCGACGCGGCAACCAGCGTGGTAAAGGTTACGTGGACAGTCGCGCCCGGTTCGATACTGATCCGCGTACGCAGGCTGAAAATAGGATCAAGCACCGCGCCGACCGTATTGCTGAGCGGACGGCCATCGATCACGGAAGCCGGTGCGCGCAGGGTTTGTCCACGGCCGATAAAACGCATCCGGTCGGTTTCGTATTGGAGTCCTGCACCGATGCTGCTCGATGCCAGCACATGAGCCGCCCAAATTTGCGGATCATTGGCCGCCCGAGGCCGTCGTTGCGCGATCAGTCCGCAGGCCTGCGGCAGGTATTCGGTCTGTATGAACAAATTCGAGAACGCGGGATGAGCGTTGTCAGCCATAGGTGAGGCCAGCACAATTTCCGAGTAGGAGGTCACCTCAATTTCCTGAGTATGCGTGCCGTTATTGGTTAAGCTCAAACACCTGATTTCCGCGTCATCTTCAGGCGAGACAATGATCTCCAAGCGACTGGCGATGGTGCCGTCTTCGCGGGAGATACGCACCCGGTCTTCGAGAAAAACCACTTCGTATTGATCGGGAACCGCCGCAGTCGGCTGGTATCCGGCCGACCAGATCCTGTCGCTGGCCAAATTGCGCAAATAAATATAACTGCCCCAGCAATCGCGCGTCACATCTTCGCGCCAGCGGGTGACCGCCAGTTTTTCGCAAACGCTGTAACCTGACCCGGCGGCGGTGATCATCACCCCGTAACGGCCGTTGGAAAGCAAATGCGCCGAGGGTGTCAGGGACATCGGCGACAGCAGGCGGCGTATCGGCAGCTGGATGATTTCCTTTACTTCAGCCTCGGCTTGGGTGAAGTCGGGAATGCCGCTGTCAAAGCCGGACGGAACCCGCTCCTGCAACAGTAATTCAGCGCCCTGAATCATCGGCGTACGATGGAAACGATGGCGCATAACGCCATCGTGTATGACATTAGCCAAAGCCACCAACGACATGCCTTGATGATGAGCCATATAGCAGCGCACAAACGCCACTTTTTGGTCTTCCGCAAGTCGCGACGGCGTGAAATCGAGCGCTTCGAAAAAGCCGTAACGACCCAACGCGCCGAGTTTCTCCAGGCGCTCGAAATTCAGCGCCGCGGCATGGGAGTGGTACATCGACGCCAAGGCCGTGGCATAGGGGGCAATGACCAGATCATAGGCGAGTCCTCGCTTCATGCCCAGACCGGGCACGCCGAAAGCGGAGTATTGATAAGTAAACCAACGGTCGCGGCCGTTAAACGCCGATTCGGATACGCCCCACGGCACGCCGCGCTCTTCGCCGTATTCAATCTGGCTTTGCACGGCCAAGCGGCAGGTTTGATCGAGCATGCTGTAGCACGGCGTATACGTCACCAGTGCAGGCATCAGGTATTCAAACATCGAGCCGGACCAGGACAACAGCACGGTGCCGTTCGTGGTGCGCGTCAGCCGACGCCCCAAGTGAAACCAGTGAGCGCTCGGCACTTCGCGCTTGGCGATAGCGATAAGGCTGGTCAGGCGCGCTTCCGAGGCGAGCAGGTCGTAGTAGCTGTCGTCGATAACGCCTTTTTCAACGCGATACCCCAGCGAAAACAAGCGCCGGTTAGAGTCATAGAGAAACCGGAAATCCATGTCGACGAACAGTTGATGGGCGAGTTCCGCCAGTGTATTGATTCGTTGGCTCAGCGTTTTCCAGTGCTGGACTTCCGGTTGCGAATCGCCGTCAAGCGGAAGCTTGAAATGGATCGACGAGCCGAAACTTTCCATGTCGCGCTGGTGGGAGTGGACGTCATTGTGCAGCAGCGTAGCCCATGCCAGCACTTCGCTGTTATCGGTCAGTTCGTCGCGTTCGGCGGCGTAAGCGCGCGCCAGATCCAGCAGGTTGTCGACGCAGGGGATCATGCGTCGCCACAAGCTGACCCAGTCATGATGAGTAATGGGTTTGGATGCCAAAAAGCCGCCCAGCTTGTCCGATTTTTTTTGCAGCTCTTCCCGGGTAACCATCAGCATGCGCCGGTCATCGTTGGTTTTGGCAAGCGCCGATACAAGCTGTCTATGGGTATCGGTAATACCGTTTAACACCGTGGCAAACGGGTACGGTTGCTTGGTCAAATCTCTGCAACCTTCGGCAAGCACCAGCAGATGGGCCGCCAAATTGCCGCTGTCCACGGTCGAGACATACCTGGGTTCCAGGGTATGTAAAGTACGGGTGTCGTACCAGTTATAAAAATGTCCATGCAGTCGCGGCATCTTGTCCAGCGTGTCTAAAGTTGCCTCCAGACGGTTAACGGTGTCGATGAGACCCAGCCAGCCGAAATCGTGCGCGGCGAGTACCGATAACAGGTAAAGACCGAAGTTTGTCGGTGAGCTGCGATGTGCGATCTCGGCTACGGGGTCTTCCTGGAAGTTATCCGGGGGCAGATAGTTTTCCTGTTCCGTTACAAAGGTGCTAAAAAACCGCCAGGTGCGCCTGGCGACTTGCCGTAGCTGCAAAGCATCTTCAGGGAGTAACGATTCGGTCGGATCGGGTTTCGGCGGCAAACTCAGAATGTGGGCAATGATCGGTGACAGCAACCACAACAGCAGCAACGGCGCGGCCATTTCGAGCATAGCGGGATTGAACAGCAGCACGACCAAGCCCGCGCAAACTACCACGATACTCAGGCTAATCACGGGTTTGATAAGGCTCTTTATGGAGTGTCCCGCCGCGGCCTTGACTTGCAATGCAGTGACCCAGGTGAGCAATTCCCGTTTGGTGATAAACAGCCGCACCAAAGTGCTGGCGATGGCATCGGTCATCAGCCAGGCCTGTTGCGCCAACAGTGTCAATGTAATCAGGCTGTTGCTTAAGCCCAGTAACGCATCTTCCGCGATGCCGCGCAACTGGCTGCGCAACGCAATGTCGGGACGAAGCTTCATGCTCCCGGCGATGGACAGGAAGGAGGGAAAAGCCAACGCTGTTAAGGTCAAGCCCATCAATATCGCAACCGGCGCATCCGGAATCGCCCACGCCGCCAACAGGGTAAAAAAGGCGCCCGGCGCTGAAAAAGTCCGGCGTAAGTTATCGAGCATTTTCCAGCGTCCGATCAGCGGCATGCCTTTGCCGAGCGGGCTGAAAATCCACGGCAATAATTGCCAGTCGCCACGCGCCCAACGGTGCGAGCGGGACGCGGCAACTTCCGTATGGGACGGGAATTCTTCATACAACTCAATATCGCTGACAAACGCACAGCGGGCGAACACGCTCTCGAACAAATCATGACTGAGCAAGGCATTTTCCGGGACGCGCCCGGCCAACGCGGCCTCAAAGGAGTCGACTTCATACAAGCCTTTGCCGCTGTACGTTCCTAGCCCGAACAGGTCCTGATACACTTCGGACACGGAGGTTGAATAGGCGTCCACGCCGCACGCGCCGGAAAAAAGCTGATGAAACAGCGAATGTTCGCGCCGTTGCGGCAAAGTCGCTGTGACCCTGGGTTGTAGAATGCTGTACCCGCTAACGACACAGTGGGTGACCGGGTCGAGAACAGGCCAATTGAGCGGATGGGCGGCGGTACCCACCAACTGTTGCACGGCGCCGATAGGCAATTTGGTGTCGGCATCCAGGGTAATGACATAGCGAACATCCGGCGGCACAAACGCAGGTTGTCCATGAATCGGCATAAAAGAAGTATCCTTCGCGCCGCGCAGCAGTCGATTAAATTCATGCAGTTTGCCGCGCTTGCGCTCCCATCCCATCCATTTGTTCTCGCTTGGGTTCCAGCCGCGTTTACGGTGATATAGGAAAAAGCGCTGTTCCCCGTACTTGGCATTAAGCGCATCCACTCCGTCAATGGCGATGCTGAGCAGCAACGCATCTTCAGGCAGGTTTTCCTGATCCGCATCCACGCAATCGGACAGCAGGGCAAAGTAAACATCGCCGACCGGATTGGACAAATAGTGAACTTCCAGTTCGTCGATTTGCCCTTTTACGTTCTGCTCGTCGATAAACATGGTCGGCACGACAACAAAGGTGCGCAACGCATCGTGGATGCCGTCCTTCAGTTCAAGTCTGGGTAAATGACGCGGCGGCACCACGGAGATGACGAAGCGGTTGACCAAACAGGTGGCAATATCCGAAGCGGGAAAGAAGGCAAACAGCGCAATCAGGGTAATGGCTAAGCTGCCTAAACCGGCTTCGAAAGCGGCGTTTAAAGGCAGGTTCAGTAACAGCAACGTGATTACGGCCAGACTGCCCAGATACGCAAACGCCGCATGGGCGACATAAGCGCGCAGTAACTTTTGCCCGAAGGTAGGCTGAAAGCCGACTTCCTGCTCGAACTCGCTACGGCCTGCGCCGATCAGGTAATAGCCCGGTTCCTGGCTTTGCGGCCCGGCGTCCGGTTCTTTGCCGACACGGTCAATCTTGTCGATGACTTTTCGGGCGATTTCCGCTTCGGAATACGGCGAGCGTTTGGCGAGATCCTCAATCGCATGACGGTAGCGGTCTCGGGTCAGAAAATCCATCGCCCTGTAATTGGGGTGAGCGCGCAGGCATTGATCGACCAGGCTCGAATCTTCGACAAATTGCGGCCAATCGAACGCCGATATGGCACGCATACTGGTGATGATATTGCGTACGGTCAGGTTGGCGGCAATTTGGCTGGCATGTTCGCGGTGTACGATTTCATCCAGCGTGACGCCTTGTTCGGCCAGCCATTCATTCAGGAAATCGAGTGCAGGCGCAGGACCCGGATGCGGCTCGTGCAAGCGTTGCACGATCTGGACCGCAAAGGCTTGGCGGAAACGCGCGACGGGCAAGACGGCAGTCTGGGTCGAAAGATCGAGCCTGTCGGCTTGATCGACGAACTCGTCAGCCAGTCGTCGCCCGATTTGCGAACGCATGACTTTTAACGCCAGCCGCCGCAAATTCTCAATCATCACGATACGTAGCGTGATCGGTAGCGCCCAAAGCTCGCCGATACTGAGCGGCTGGACTTCCTGGTAGGCGCGCATGAAAAGAGTCAGCTGTTCCGGAGAAAAACGGCTGTCGGTATGAGCGACCAGCGCCCAGGCAATGCCGTAGACACGCGGGTAACCGGCAAGAAAACCGTCGGTTAGCTTCGGCAACTGCTTATAGAATTTTTCGGGCAGGTAGAGGTTGATGTCGTTGATCTGCTCTTCAATCACATGAAAATTGTCGAGCAGCCATTCTGCGGCCGGTGTGATGGCTCGGTGCTCGCGCGCCGCCTTGCCTATGGCTTGGTAAGCCTCAAATAACACCCTGGAGTTTTCGCGCACTCTCGGCATCAGTTTGAGTCCGCCGGGGATAATCCGGGCTTTTTGCGCTTTCGCTAAACTGGCGGCATGTTGCGCCATCCGTTCATCGCTAAACAACTCAAACCGGATGGGCTCATCCACACCGCCCGGATCGGCGAGCCTGGCGTTTCGTCTATGCTCCCGTAATTTCATTATCATATGTATTCCTCCGTTTGGGCTGCCGCTCGGTCGAGCATGCATTGACAGGTCATTTCGGCATCCCACTCTTACAAAGATAATTGGGTTCTATGTGAATACAGTGGGCAATTAACTCAGCCTCCCGCAAAGTAAACAGGTTCGCACCGAGGATGTTGCTTTTGGAATATCAACAGATTAGAGAAATCAATGTCTTGAAGCAATAAGTAGTATTACCGATCGGCATAGTCACAGCGGTATGATGTGGCATTGCCTAATCAGGAATAGCGACGGTTAAGGGCGTATTGTGGTTGCGACCGAACCGATATTCGAAATGAAATTTCTGGCGACTGACGATGCTACTTCTCGGAGATTGGGTTGTTTGCCTCTGGCAAACGGAGGACACGATGGAGAGCCGTGTGCGGGAAAATCGCCGGCACGATTCGGAAAGAGGGGAGGCTGCTACCCTATTTTCAGCTTCTGTAAACCAATGATTGCCGTCCTGAAAGCCGCATGGATACTGGTCAAAAAAAATAATTGTACAATTTTTAGCCAATTCATATAATATACACATCACGGGGGGCGACATGGCTTCGACGTGGGTAGCGAAACCTTAAGCGCATGCCGAGGACAGTACACCTCGTAAAATCTACTGAAACTAAAGTATTCGCAAATGACGAAAACTACTCAATGGCTTTAGCTGCTTAAACACAGCACCATTCCTCTGACCATCTGTGCTTATGCGGGTGGAGTTTTTAGTACCTTTTAGGTATGAGAGGCGCTCAGAGGTCATCTACATAAGATCGCGCTGAAATCTGTCCGGTGTGGATGCGCTAAAACCTTACGGAATCGCTGGTGATTTTCTTGGCCCGACGGGTAGTCACTGGCTAAATCAAAAGAGCGGGATAAGCATGTAGACCTTGTGGCGGAGTACTTGCGGACGGGGGTTCAATTCCCCCCGCCTCCACCAATTAGCGATTTAACAAGATTCAAAGAAGTACAGAAACCCGCAAGTCATAAGGCTTAGCGGGTTTTTTATTGTCCAGCGAAGTGCGGTAAAATGCAGTAACAGTCGACAATTTTTGCAGTAAGATTTACAGTAACCCCTGTTTTACAGTAGTTTGAATTAAAAAATTACTGCACACGGTTACTGTATTTAAAAAAACTACTGCATTACTTCAAGGGGTTACTGTATGGCTAAAGAACTTTTAAAAGATGTTGCTATCCGCAACGCAAAAGCTACCGACAAAGACCAGCGCCTAAATGATGGCGAAGGGCTTTACATCCTCATTAAGGCCAATGGTGCTAAATGGTGGCGGTTCGATTACACCATCAAAGGCAAGCGTAAAACTTTATCGGTAGGGGTTTACCCTGCTACCGGCTTAGCCGATGCCAGACGCAAAGCAGAAGAAGCTCGCACCAATGTTGCCAACGGCACCGACCCCAGCAATACCAGAAAGGAGATAAAAGCAGCTCAGCAGTTAGCCATTGAAAATGAAAGCCGCCTTGATGCTGGCCTAACCGTTATTAACAGCTTTGAGCATATCGCCCGAGAATGGGGAGAAAAGAAAGTTGATACCTGGGCAGAAACAAACAACCGTTCCAAGCGTATGCTTGAGAGAAATATCTTTCCCTGGCTTGGTAGCAAGCCGATAACTGATATTCTGCCTAGAGACATATTGTCTTGCGTAGAGCGCGTGTCGGACAGGGGAACTATTGAGACTGCCCACAGATGCCTACAATTATGTGGGCAGGTTTTTCGTTATGCAGTTGCAACAAGTAGAGTTGACAGCGATGTTACGCGAGATTTGCGCGGAGCATTGCCTCCGTCGAAAGGTGATAACTTCGCATCCATTACCGACCCGAAACAGGCCGCGCCACTGTTAAGAGCCATTGACGAATACACCGGCTCTTTTATCGTTAAATCTGCCTTACAGCTTGCGCCGTTGGTATTTGTTCGCCCTGGCGAATTGAGACAGGCCGAATGGGAGCATATCGACCTTGACGCTAAAGAATGGCGTTATTTTGTCACCAAAACCAAGACCCAGCACATTGTCCCACTATCCAAACAAGCCATTGAGATATTGACGACCTTGCACCCACTAACCGGCAACGGGCGCTTTGTGTTTCCATCTGCAAGAACTCCAAACGGTTCGAGGGCAATGTCAGACGTTGCATTATTGGCGGCATTGCGGCGTATGGGCTTTGATAAAACAGAAATGACAGTACACGGCTTTAGAGCTATGGCGCGCACCATCCTTGATGAAGTGCTGGGACATAGAGTTGATTTTATCGAGCATCAACTTGCCCATGCAGTCAAAGACCCCAACGGACGCGCCTATAACCGGACAGCTCATTTGCCGGAACGACACAAGATGATGCAGCAATGGTCTGATTATCTGGACAGCCTAAAGAATGGCGCTCAGGTGATACCGTTTAAGAAGATCGGATAAAAACACAATATAATCAAATTTAACCGGATAGCCTTAGCGGGCAACAAGCGGGATTCGTCCCCCGTTTCCGGTTATTCCATTTCAGGACGACTTATTCACTTTGACGAGGTGAACTAAAACTATGCAAGAAATTTTATCCAAATTACATCTCGGCATTATTTCACCGGCGGAAGCTGAAGAACAAATTAATGCGCTTTTGCAACCAAAGCCAAAAAAGAAGCGTGGCAGGCCAAAGAAGGCAAAAGCTCCACCTAAGAAAAATGGCAGACCCCGCCTACTTTCAAAATACGAAAGGAACTTTGAAATTATGAAGGATATAGTTGTTCTCAATATTTCAAATGCCCCATTGTCAGGCGCGGAAAAAAGAAAGCTTTTGAGTGACCGTTATTGTGTGTCAGAAAAACATATTGAAGCCTGCATAACCGAATTAAACAGGCTTGCCAAAAATGGCGAGGTGGATGTTTGCCAAACAACCTATGCCGTTAGATTTATGTCTCAACAACACAAGGTGGCTGTTTTTTTTGATGAAATATTAGGATGTAAACCAACGGTTTGCATGCGACGCATTGAACCGGGCAGCTACGTTAAAGGGAATCCTAAACAACCCCCCATAAAATAAAATGCGACTTGTTTAGGACGACAACGCTAAAAATGTGTTTATATTAGCTAAGGAAGTCCACTAAAGCACAAGGAGTGCATAACATGCCTACAACACCACGTCAAAAATTCGCTACAAACATCATCCGCCTACCAAAGACCATTGAAAAAACTGGTTTGAGCCGTGGCACAATTTACAACTTGATTAAATCCGGCAATTTTCCACAGCAAGTACATTTGTCCGTCCGCACAATGGGATTCTTAGAGCATGAAGTCGATGAATGGATTGCTGCGAGGGTTGCAGCTTCTAGGATGGGAGCTTAATCATGGAACAGATCAGCACCACCGGCCGGGAACCCGGCAGCGCAATACCAAATAACCGCTTCAATTTTACAGCGACCTACTCTGGAATTAAAGCCAGCATCGTATCGGTGCTTATGTGGCTGTCCGTGATCGGAGGTGCGCTGCTATGAGCAATTCATCATATTCAACCGATACAAACCACCAACGGGCGGTAATTCTAGCCTATCTGCAATCAGCGTCATTAACCACATTGCAAGCCCGGACGGAGCTAGATGTACTACATCCGGCTGCTAGAGTGCAGGAATTGCGTAAACGTGGTCATAACATTGTCACTCATTGGACAGTTGCCGATTCAGGCAAAGGGAAACATCGTATAGCCAGTTACGTATTATTGGCGGAGGTGTAAATTATGAACAGAATAGCCACCACCGCGCCTGGGAAGCGCGGCAATGCAATATCAAAATCAAACAACAATGCCATATTACCAAAGTACGCAGCCTACGGCAAAGTGCTTGCAGATCGTCAACGCTGGAGTAATCCACCACTGTTTATATTCGTATGTGTCGGCGGTGATGCGTTCCGGCAAGCTCAAAACCATAACAAAGACCGTGATTTTTCAGCAATGGTGCTTGCGGCTGATCAAGACCCTAAATCATTAATCTGGCCTGTTGCCGAATGTCCTATCGTGATCGAGTGGGACGGTTCAGCCCCAACGGCTTTAATCATCGAACTAGTTAAATGCTTACTAAGGGCGTTAGCAACATCCGTGACCGTCTGGCCGATTTGGGAAGACTTCTCCACATCCCCTGGCTACTTCGATACATCCAAGCCAGTAGGCCGGCGCTGGACACCCACGCGCGAAACTATCAAGACTTATTACCCAAAGGCGGTGCGGTCATGATGCCCGATGTTATAGACGAATATGACGAAATTCTCACAGATGATAAAACTGGGTCACAAGGGTCACATGGCGCACTTACTAGGCTGGCAGGGTCACAAGCTGGGTCACAGGTGATTAATGGTGACCCAGAACCGGAGAAAAATTCCAATAAGAAAGGCAAGCATTCTAAAGCCAGTCAGGAAGATGACGACAAAGAGCCAGAATCAAAACTTGCAAGACATATTGCAGATGCTCTGGTTGATTCACTTTGTTATGACGAGATCGGTGGCGATTGGTACAGCCAGAGCAACGGCCTATGGCAAGTCACATCCGAGAAAAAGGCGCTTAAGGTCATCATGCGCGTACTGGATGCCGGAATGCCTCAGGGTTACTCAATCGCCAAGCTGAATAATGTTAAGTCATTCCTGATGATTTATTTGTTGCTGGGCAAGTGGGCAAGTAATCGCCACTTGCTACCGATGAAAAACGGCGTACTTGATACGAAAAACATGCAGTTAAGTGACTACAGTCACAAACACCGCTTTAACTGGCAATTGCCATATTCATACGATCCTGATGCAAAGCTCGATGTGATTAAGCGTTGGTTATGGACTGCCAGCGGCGAAGATATGGAGTCGGTCAATATTATCCGTGCCTTCTTTAAAATGGCATTGGTGGGCGGTGATATTCAAAAGTTCCTTGAGCTTATAGGTGCAGGTGGCACGGGAAAATCAACCCTTATACGCTTACTGGTTGCGTTCATTGGTGAGAAAAACCACGCAGCTACAGACCTTAAGAATCTCGAAACAAACCGATTTGAGGCGGCGGCGCTGTATGGCAAGCGCTTAGTATTGATTAGTGATTCAAGCCGTTATGGTGGAGAAGTATCAACACTCAAGGCATTGACCGGGGGCGACCCTGTACGGTTTGAGAAAAAGAACCAACAGCAATCAGGCAGTTTTGTTTTTGATGGCGTTGTTGTGATTGCTTCGAATGAAGCGATACAAACAGCAGATTATACCAGCGGCCTTATTCGCCGCCGGATGCCGGTAAACTTCAATCGCAAAGTAACCGATGCCGACAAAATTAAATGGGCGGCAGTCGGAGGCATAGAAGCGGCCATGCACAGTGAGTTAGCTGGTCTATTGAATTGGGTCATGGCAATGACCGAGGCCGATGTTAAAGCGGTGATCGGTGGCATTAATGGGCAGATGACACAGACCCAACGAGATCACCTTGTGGAGACAAATAAAATCGCCGCCTGGATAGATGACAACATCGTCATAGAGCCAAATGCCGTAACTTATGTTGGTGGCAGCATGAAAGGAAAGACCGAGGACGAAACCCACCTAGCCAGACGCGAGAAGCTATACGCAAATTATGAGGCATGGTGTAGTGATGGCGCGGTGCATCCGGTGGCACTCCAGAGGTTCACAGCCAATATTACGGACGTATGTGACCAGTTGAAAATTGATGTTATCGCTCTACCCAAAGATAGGAACGGGAAACCAATTAAGGGTATTGCTATCAGAAGAGATCATCATTTTAACTATGCCATGCCTGTTACTAAAAAGCTGTTGTGTGACCCAGATAAAAAATTATGTGACCCAGTTGTGACCCAGCAAAGCCGCGCCAGTGATGGTGGTGACCCTTGTGACCCAATAAACTCACCTGTAACAATTACACCAATTCAAAACGATGTGGAGTATTTTTAAATGAGCGCATTAACCAAGATCGAAAAGGCAGGGTTTAAAGTTTTTCTGACTGGCGATAGCTTAGGAATTACACCAGCGAAAGACTTAACGCTTCCACAACGCGAGTTCCTGAAATCCCATAAAGCGGAAATCATAACGGAGCTGTCGGCCTACCAGAAGATTATCAACTGGCTGGCTTCAATCGACGAGACCGACCCGGCAATAATCGACGGGGCTATCGACCGATGCAAAGCCGACCCCGATACTCTGAATTACTTTTTACAACGTGCTGATGGTATAGCAAGACCCCATTAATTTAATCGCCGCCTACGGGCGGCAAGGACAAAATAAAATGAATGACAATATTATTAATTTTCCAGCTCCTCATGTTGAGGTTATCTACAGTCCAGCGCTACAAAAAGTAATCGACATGGTTGATGAACTCAGCGACGACGACACGGATTTACTTTTCAGCAATTTATGGGCAATGGGTTATGGTGCGACTTCTTAACGAATCACAGCGCGACATGCTGGCGGCTAGGGTGTTAGTAATTGTTAGTATTCAAACAGAGAATTGTTGAAGAATGTTGAGATTGAATCGCGCGTGTGTGGGTGAAAGGCAAAGCAGAGCTAAACAAGACGCTAAACAAAAAAAACACCGCACCAGGAGCAAGTCGCGCTGGATAAGCACAGTATTTGCTCCACGCGCGTATGGGGGAATGAAAACCTGTCAAAACCTGTTATTCAGAAAGCTAGACCGTGCCGCGCGTGTGTGGGTGAAAGCAATGGTTACAGGCAAGGTTACAGGAAATAGACCGTTCCGGGCGCGTATGGGTGAAAGACTTATGCAAGATGGCGATATATTGGCGAGAATCGAGCTAAACAAAGCACTAAACAAAATAGAGCTAAACAAAACACTAAACAATGAAGATGTTTAATTAAGGCCGGGTAATACTGGCTTTTTTGTGCGCGTTGTGGAAGCCGAATATCAGTCTAAGTAAAACAACGTAATCCGTTATTGACATCAGCCTAATTAAAACTGACAATGCCCACGCCTTTACACATTAAAGGCCGAGTTTAGTAGCTCGTTACTCACGGCACAACGCCGCATCATGCGGCTTTTTATTGTGTGAAATTCAGTGCGCCTTCATGTCGGGCTGGGTTGGGGCGCAGAAATGCGCGCCGGTTCGTGAGCCGGTCTACTAACCCGATTCAGTCCGACACCAGCTTATAGTCGTGGTGTCGGTTATAAAAAATAATAATCGAGATAATATGAACACCACTATTGCGCCACAATACAAACCAAAAACAGCAATTACTCATCGAGATGAAATAATCGAGCCTGGCGAGTTTTACTTCTTAGAAGTCCCTCGTTTTTTGTTCCGTGGGCGACTTAGACCTGGACAAATCGTAACAATGCGTAAAGGCTGTCTGGCTGATATTGGTGATTTTGTCCAGCTGGCGAACGCCGACCCATCCGTTTTCCGTATTGTTGAGTATCAGGCGGGAATGGAATATACCGCCGTTTGTGTAATGGTTGGTACATCGGAGGGGGTGAAAGGTGATCGATTTGCTAATATTGGTAAAGAATATAACTTTTGTCGATACAAATTGAATGGAGTTGACCGGGTAACACCTAGATTTTATTCAGTCGCGCGCGCTTTCGACGCAATGAATATATTAATCGACAAGTACGGTTGTAAGGCTGGTGTCTATGGCGGACACGAAACACGTTAATTAATCAAAGCCAATTGCCTTAACGAGATGTCGGCTTCTATGTATTAACTTGCCATTAGATAGGCGACTTCAACAGACGGATTTACACATTGATAAGGGCGACGGGGTTTCTATGGTTGATTGGGTGACTATTGGGAAATTTGCAGAGGAAACCGGACTTTCAAAGGCCACAGTCGCAAACCATAAAGACTGGCCGGAAGGTTTGGTTTGGATAAAACTTGGTGGGCGCGTTTTAATTAGTAAATCTGGGTGGGATGCGTGGCTTGATTCGATGGCCGCTACAATTCGGAAGCGTAAACCTCAAGCTAAAGCAAAATCAATTGGCAATACGCCAAGCCTAAGCCCTAAGCCGTTAAACGTAAATCAACCTCTAGAAATGCTGGAGGAATAGATATTTTTACGCAGCAATGATAAAAAACCGGCAGTCTTAAAGGGTTGTCGGTTTTTTTGTGCCTGAAATTCTGGCAGGTGTTGCCGGTGGTTTTTTCATTGGTCATTTGCGAATCATGCTAAATCGGTGACGAATGTTTTTGTGTAAAAAAACCGAGTCATAACAAATTTATGCAGTAACTTTTACAGTAACTCATAAATTTTAAAACAGACAAATCATTTATTAATAAGGCTTGTAGACTGTAATTCGGTAGACCCCGCCCAAATACTAAACCAAATAGAAACCCGCAAGCCGTAAGGCTTAGCGGGTTTTTTATTGCTCTGAAAAGCGTAGCAAAATATTTGACCCTAAAAAATCATTACGTGGACAAAATGATTTTTTTAGGATCAATTGACATATTACGTATTTTCCGTAATATACGTATTTTGTGCATTTGAGGTGAGTCATGCAAGAAATTCCAGCAACCAAATTCGTCAAAAATTTCGGGCAATACAAAGAGCAGGTTCAACGGGAAGCCATAGCGATTACAAGTCATGGGCGGACGAGCGGCTATTTCGTTTCCGAACATGACTATAATGAATATTTGCTACTCAAAGCCCAGTCACGACACGCTTATCATATAAGTGAACTACCGGAACAAACTGTCAGTGCAATTGCTACCGCACAAATGGACCCAGCACACGATCATCTGAATGCCTTGATGGATGATTAACCCAATAATGGCGCTACCGGAACCGGAATGTGGGCTTGTTATTTCCTATTCATATTTATGGCGGAATGAATACCAAGCAGGAAAAGACGAGGGCTTAAAAAATCGACCCTGTGCCATTATTCTGGTAGTCAAAAATGAGAACGATAGCCGGACAGTCACCGTTGCGCCTATCACGCACACTCCTCCTATTAATCCGTCTGTCGCCATTGAAATTCCGCCTAAGGTAAAAGAGCATCTTGGGCTGGATGGCGAACGGTCATGGATTATTCTTGATGACTTCAATGAATTTTTATGGCCGGGCTATGATTTACGGCCTATATCTGGAAAAACTGGAACTTACGATTATGGATTTTTACCGCCTGTCTTGTTCAAGCAAATTGTCGTCAAAAAGGCTTAAGTAAAACTTCTCGCGATTAAGAGTAAGTGCGCTTAAGATCAAACTTGGAATACTTCAGCCAATGGTCGTAATTCGGAGAATTCCACAGAGGTTAATTCCAGGCTATCCTTATCCGGCACGTCAGCCAAAGGCTCGGTATTCGTTTTTCGTTGCCCGACTATTAGCTACTGTGAATGTCGGGCATAAATAGCGAGTAGGTTGGGCTGAGGTACGAAGCCCAACACTTTTCGGCTTTCGGCTCCGATCTGTTGGGCTTCCTTGCGCCAGCCCAACCTACGCACTATTGATAACCGTCGTGATTATGGCGAAACCCGCCATCGCGCTTTGGGATTTCTCGACCATCGCCTGCATGCCTTGGTATTCGTTGAAATCGTCGGTGGCATTCGAGTGATCAGTTTTAGAAAAGCCAATAAACGCGAGGTTAGACGCTATGAAGCCCAATCCAGAATTAATTGATGATAACCCTGAGTGGACGGGAGAAGATTTTAAAAACGCCGTGCCGTTTTCTGCTTTGCCTGAATCGTTACAAACCACACTACGAGGCTTAAAAGAACATGCCGCAGGATAAAAAAACTCTGATTGAATCATCCGGCAAAGCTGCAAAGCTGCAAAGCTGATTGGCGGATTCGGCGCGAGGCAATCCGCCAATCAGCCAAAGTAGGCGCTTTAGTCGACGCGCAACGCCAATTACAGACTGTCGCAGCAGCAGATGAACCTTTTGATTACGCCATCCATGGCTTCTCGGCAACTGCTCCTGCGTTGCTCTACCTCCTGCATCCGTGCAGTCGTGGATCCCGGCATTCCCTGCCGGGATGACGAGCGTCGTAGTGTGGATTCGCATTAGCAATTCGCCAATCATCAAAAGTAGGCGCTTTAGGCGACGCGTAACGCTGTCGCAGTTGTGCGGTAGATAGCCTTGTCGGCGAATCCATCCTACAGTGCTAAAAGCAAGACACTTCACCTAGGAAGTGTAAATACCCTCAATAAAATCAGCGATAAGAAGACAAGCCCGTTTAAGGTCGAGAACATGATACGGGCAGAACGAAAAAAAATATTTCTGTATAACATAGTTAGTGCCCTCTTGAAGTGATTGCCAGCCTTGGCCTGTGAATGTTTTCCTCTTTGCCAAAAACAAAAAAGCCGAACTACCTCGCGTGACTTTTTTGTAGTCACCTTCGGCAGTCCGGCTTTCCGTTGATAGGATCCGCGACTTTCTGCTCCTGTCTTTCGGCAGGATTGGCTTTATCGTGTGATGGAAGTGTGCGTCAGGATTTGATAAATATATATTGATACAACTACTTAAAGTATTTTTACGTAGAGTGTTTCGGGCGTAATTTGGTAGGGTGGAATGCGCCCCCCTTTACGAATATCAGTCGAAAAGGGAAGGGTGATGCAGCTTCATCGGGTTAAACACCATAATCAGCGGTATATTCGGCTAGCAATTCCAATATTGAAGCATCACAAGCCCCGCAGCCTGAACAAGCGCCGGTCATTCTGGATATTCGGTCCAGATTGTCGATTCCATTATTAACAAGTTCCTTAATTTGCCCTTTAGTGGTTCCACTACAGTGACAAACAACATCCTGTTTTTTAACCGGGTCAATATCATTCATATAGAGTGCGCTGGTGTTTATTTTGTATGGGGCTGCATCCATGCAGTCGTAAAGCAGCTACTTTGGGTGATTGACGGGATTCGTTAGAGCAGGAGGCGAAAACTGCTCTACAGTTCTAACGTAAAACGGTTACAGCATGATTCTCAAGCCTGGCTTAAACCCAGTTCATGCAGTTGTATGTTGATGATTTTAAGCGCCGCCAACACCGCAGCAAAAACCTGGTTGGAATGCACGGCGCGGGTTTTGCGCAGTTCGCCATCGCAATTCCAAGTGATGACGCACTCGGTTAAGGCGCTGGTATGGCCGCCTTTGGGTATCCGTACTTCAAAATCGGCCAGTGCAGGCAGGGTGTAGTTATGTTGTGTCATCACTTTGTTGATGGCATCGACAAAGGCATCAAAGCCGCCGTTTCCGGAGCCTGAGGCTACATGCGTCGTGCCCATTACTTTGATCCGCAAGCTGGCAGTCGATTCTAAATCGAGGCCGCTGGTGATCGAGCAGTTGAGCAGTTTGATATGCTGATAGCTCTTGCTCTCCAGTACGTCGGCAATGATAAAGGGCAGGTCGTCGGTGGTGATGGTCTGTTTCGAGTCGCCGAGGCTGACGATCCGGGCCAGTACTTTTTTCTGGTTCTCTTCCGACAGGTCAAGCTCCAGCATTTCCAGGTTCTTTTTCAGCGACGCTTTGCCGCTCATCTTGCCCAATGCGTAGCTTCGGGTGCGTGAGAAACGTTCCGGGCCTAATTTGGTTTTGTACAGTCCGCCTTTTTGGTCGCCGTCGGCATGGATTCCGGCGGTCTGGGTGAAAACATCGGCTCCGACGATCGGCGCATTGGCGGCGATGCGTTTGCCGGAAAAGTTTTCGACCATCGCGCTGATGCGGACGATATGGCTTTCATCGATAGACAGTTGCATGTTCATTTTGTCGCGCAATACCACCGCAACTTCAGCCATTGAGGCATTGCCTGCGCGCTCGCCGAGGCAGTTGACGGTGCAGTGTATGGCATTGACCCCGGCGCGAACTGCGGCCATCACGTTGGCGGTTGCCAGTCCGTAATCGTTGTGCGGGTGAAAATCGAATTGCAGCTTCGGGTAACGTTTGCACATGTCGCTGAAGTTTACGAAGACTTCGTCAGGCGACAAGACGCCGAGGGTATCGGGCAGCATGAAATGACTGATGCCCGCGTCCTGCAAGTTGTCCATCAAACCGTAGACATAGTCCGGGTCGTCATGATAACCGTTCGACCAGTCTTCCAGGTAGACGTTGACTTTAAGACCTTTTTCCAGAGCGTAGTTGACGGTTTGCAGCACATCTTCGGTATGTTGGGCAAGCGTTTTGCCCAGCTGTACGCGGCAATGCTTTTCGCTGCCTTTGATCAGCAGGTTGATGACCTCGCCGCCGGTTTCCAGTATCCAATCAACACTGCGCGTGTGATCGACAAAGCCCAAAACTTCTACGCGTCCGGCAAAGCCTTCCTGTTTCGCCCACTCATTAATGCTGGTGACCGCTTCTTTTTCGCCCTGAGAGACACGGGCGGAAGCGACCTCAATCCTGTCCACCCGTAGCGATTGCAGCAGGGCTTTGGCTATGCTGACTTTTTCCACGGGTGTGAAGGAAACGCCTTGGGTTTGTTCGCCATCACGCAAGGTGGTGTCCATCAGCTGGATGTGTCTTGAATCGGTGGACATGATTGTCGCCTGTGTTCTCAATGTAAGCGGATTAATTAACCACGAAGGCACGAAGAACGCGAAGAAAAACAAAGGTAAAAACTTCGTGTTCTCGGCAACTGCTCCATGCAGCCGTTCATGTCTTCGTGGTGATATGCTTTAAGTCATGCAGGGGACGCACAGCGTTCCCTGCATGGCTGCGTTCTGTGTTTGGAGAAGATTTATGTTTGACGCATTTGCCGATAAATTGCAATTAGCGGCGCAGCGCGCTTTGACTGCGTTCCCACGCAACGCGTGGGAACGCAGTCAAAAACCTTAAGCCCAAAGCCAAGGATAGTTTTGCTTATGCTGCTGTTCATACTGTGTGATCTTGTCGACATGCTTTAAGGTCAAGCCGATGTCATCCAGTCCACTCAACAGGTTGCTCTTGCGAAACGGGTCAATCTCAAAGCTAAAGCCATTACCGCCGGGGGTAGTTACCTGCTGGTTTTCAAGATCGACGACAAAACGCACGCCTTCATTGGCGGCAATCTCGGCCATCAATTTATCCAGCTGATCTTTATTGACTTTGATCGCCAGGATGCCGTTTTTAAAACAGTTATTGTAGAAAATATCGGCATAGCTGGTGGAAATGATGGTGTTAAAACCATAATCGGCAATCGCCCACGGCGCGTGTTCGCGTGATGAGCCGCAACCGAAGTTGTCGCCAACCACCAGGACTTTAGCGCCTTTGAACGCAGGCTTGTTCAGCTCGAATTCCGGGTTATCGCTGCCGTCGTCGTTAAAACGCCAATCGTGAAAAAGATGCGCGCCGAAGCCGCTACGTTCCACTCTTTTTAAGAACTGCTTGGGGATGATCTGGTCGGTATCGACATTGCTGCGGTTCATCAATGCCGCGATACTTTCATGCTTTTTGTACGGTTCCATAATTCTTTCCGATCTTATAGTTTGCGAATATCGACAAAATGGCCAGCCGCCGCTGCGGCCGCTGCCATTGCAGGCGAAACCAGGTGCGTGCGTCCGCCTTTGCCCTGACGGCCTTCAAAATTGCGGTTCGAAGTCGATGCGCAACGTTGGCCTTTGGTCAATTCATCGCCATTCATCGCCAGACACATGGAGCATCCGGGCTCGCGCCATTCCCAGCCGGCATCGATAAAAATTTTATCCAAGCCCTCGGCTTCAGCCTGTTGCTTGACATGATAAGAGCCGGGGACGGCAATCGCGGTGACGCCTTTGGCAACTTTGGTGCCTTTTGTCACTTCGGCGGCAATCCGAAAATCTTCGATGCGGCCGTTGGTGCAAGAGCCGATAAAAACATAATCAACGGGAATATCGGTTATTTTGGTATTTGCGGTCAAACCCATATAGGCCAGCGCGCTTTCGCAGGCTTGGCGTTTTATTTCGTCAGCAAAACTTTCCGGTGCAGGTACAACGCTATCAACCCCTGCCACTTGTTCAGGAGACGTTCCCCAGGAAACTTGGGGGGCAATATCGGCTGCGTCCAGTGTGACGGTTGCATCAAACACCGCGCCTTCATCGCTGGGCAGAGTCTTCCAGTAAGCCTGCGCCTGATCCCAGTATTGACCGGATGGCGCAAACTCGCGTCCTTTAATGTACTCGTAAGTTTTTTCGTCTGGAGCGACTAATCCTGCCCTGGCTCCGGCTTCAATCGCCATGTTGCACAGCGTCATCCGGCCTTCCATCGACAGTTCCCTGATCGCCGAGCCGGTATATTCAATCACATAGCCGGTGCCGCCCGCCGTACCGATTTTTCCGGTAATCGCCAACGCAATATCTTTTGCAGAAGCGAATTTGGATAATGCGCCGTTGACCACGACCTGCATGGTTTTAGATTTTTTCTGCGGCAGCGTTTGTGTCGCCATCACATGCTCGACCTCGGACGTGCCGATGCCGAATGCCAGCGCGCCGAAAGCGCCATGCGTCGCGGTATGGCTGTCGCCGCAAACGACGACCATGCCGGGGTGAACGAAACCATGCTCAGGCACGACAACATGAATTACGCCGTTATTCGGGTCGGTCATGTCGTATAGCTTCAGGCCGTTCACGCGGCAGTTTTCAGCCATAGTTTCGATCTGCTTTTTAGCAATAGGATCGGCGATGGGCAGATTGCGATTTTTGGTTGGTACGCAGTGATCCATGGTGGCAAGAATACTGTGCGGATTGCGCACCTTGCGACCGGACAAACGCAGGCCTTCAAAGGCCTGTGGACTGGTGACTTCATGCATCAAATGCCGATCAACATAAAGCAAGGGAGCTTGTCCAGCCTCGTCAACGACAAGGTGGCTGTCCCAGATTTTTTCGTACATGGTCTTTTTCATGGCGTATTCCAAAGCTTGCATACCGGCTCTACATTGAGCGTATGACGAGTTACAGGGTCAATCAAAAGCATAATAAAGCTATGCATAGCCGCATATTATCCTCTAAAAGAGACATTGTTTGCAATTTGGTAGAAATACTCCCGTATCGGAGGGTATTTATAAAGGGCGGGGGTATAAAAAATCAAGCCGTCTTTGGGGGAGGGCGATTAGCAATCGCTCCATGCGTCGCCTAAAGCGACTACTGTTGATGCTTGGCTTATTGCGTCAGTGCAGTCGAATGCAATTGTCCCTTGTTTGTTCACGCATCTTGCCGATCGTCAATATAAAAACAGGCCGGCTTGGATGGGTTTCCGCAAACAAAAAAAACGCCCCAGTAAGGGGCGTTTTTGTGCAAGCTGTAAGGGGTGACTGACAAGTCGCCCGACTTCTTACAAGCTGTAGTACATATCGTATTCTGCTGGGTGTGTGCTCATACGAATGCGAGTCACTTCTTCCATTTTTAGATCGATGTAGCCGTCAATTGCGTCGTCAGTGAAAACACCGCCGCGTGTCAAGAATTCACGGTCACTGTCCAGAGCGTCCAGCGCTTGGTCGAAAGAGTGGCAAACTTGCGGGATGTTTTTTGCTTCTTCTGCTGGTAAGTCGTACAAATCTTTATCCATAGCATCGCCAGGATGGATTTTGTTTTGAATACCGTCCAGACCTGCCATCAACATTGCTGAGAATGCCAGATAAGGGTTTGCAGTGGAGTCAGGGAAGCGAACTTCGATACGACGACCTTTTGGGTTGTTAACAAAAGGAATACGGATAGAAGCTGAGCGGTTACGTGCGGAGTAAGCCAGCATAACAGGGGCTTCAAAGCCTGGGACCAGACGTTTGTAGCTGTTGGTTGAAGCGTTGGTGAAAGCGTTCAATGCTTTAGCGTGTTTGATGATACCGCCGATGTAATACAGCGCTGTTTCAGACAGGCCGCCGTACAGGTCGCCAGTGAACAGGTTAACGCCGCCTTTAGCTAAAGATTGGTGAACGTGCATACCGCTGCCGTTGTCGCCTACCAGAGGTTTAGGCATGAAAGTCGCTGTTTTGCCATAAGCGTGGGCGATGTTGGCGACGACATATTTCAATTCCAGAACTTCGTCAGCTTTTTTAACCAGTGTGTTGAACTTCACGCCGATTTCGCATTGACCGGCTGTTGCAACTTCGTGATGGTGGACTTCAGTCGTTTGGCCCATTTCTTCCAGCGTCAAGCACATCGCAGAACGCATGTCTTGAAGTGAATCGACAGGAGGTACTGGAAAATAGCCGCCTTTAACGCCGGGACGGTGACCGGTGTTGCCGTCTGGATAAACTTTTTCTGAGTTCCAGCCCGCTTCTTCTGAATCGACTTTGTAGAAAGAACCGCTCATATCGGTGCCCCAACGGACATCGTCAAAGATAAAAAATTCGTTTTCAGGGCCGAAGAATGCAGTGTCTGCAATGCCGGTTGATTTTAAATAGGCTTCTGCGCGCTTGGCGATAGAGCGCGGGTCGCGTTCGTAACCTTGCATGTTGTTCGGCTCAATGATGTCGCAACGCAAGATTAATGTATTGTCATCAAAGAACGGATCCATAACCGCCGTAGAGGGATCAGGCATTAAAATCATGTCTGATTCGTTGATGCCTTTCCAGCCGGCAACGGAAGAACCGTCAAACATGTTGCCTTCTTCAAAGGTATCTTCGTCGATAGAATGAGCAGGGAATGTTACATGTTGCTCTTTACCACGGGTGTCACAAAAACGAAAATCGACGAATTTTACGTCGTTTTCTTTGATCAGTTTAAGTACTTTTGCTGCAGACATTTATTTCGTCTCCTGAGATGAGTTATGTGGGATCAGCATTTATGCCAAACGGCGTAACGATACCATTTTTTTTGATGCATTAGCCACTAAAAAAACGAGACGGAATAAACGGCGTTTTTAGAGCGGGAATGAGCGGACGGACTGGCGCCCAATTATGGTGCTCAAACAGTCTGGGTCGCCCAAAATCTGTGCGGATTATTTCCACTCTGTTATGTTAAGCCCATGATTGGCAGTGTGTTTGAGTTCATTTGTTTTTTTAGTAGGTGTTTTAACTTATTGAAAAATAATGAAATAAATCTAGTATGCTTGACATTAGTTGTCTAAAAATACGCAATAAAAATGTAGTTGGCATTTTATTTGCTTGTGGTTGTTTAGGGGGCATTTTGCTTTGAGTTTAATCAATTCTTAAGGAATTTTAATTATGAAAAACCATTTAAACGATAAACGTTTTAGACTAAAGCCGGTGGCTTTGGGAATAGCGCTGGTTTCTGTTTTTGGTGTGGCGCAGGCGAAGAGTTTGACTGAGGCCAGTACTTTGCTCGAAACGGTAGGTGATCCCAACGAAAGCAAGTTCATGAAAGATATTGGATTGAAAATCGGTGGTTGGGCCAACGCCGGAATCACTTATAACGCGGCAAGCCCTGATAATAATTTCAATGGCCCGGTTACTTTCGGCGACCGTTCCGGTGAATTCCAGTTGAACCAATTGAATATATTCGCGCAACGCGCCGTGGCGGCAGAAGGCGATGCGTGGGACTTCGGCGGACGCGTCGATGCGATGTTCGGTACCGATGCTATTTTTACCCAAGCTTACGGTGTCCCCGCACTTGACGTGAATACCGGATTGCCATTGAACCGGAACCATTGGGATCTCAATATGCTCGGCAGTAATGACAATCGTTTTTACGATATTGCCCTGCCTCAAGCTTATGCAGAGCTCTATGCGCCTATCGGCAATGGATTGAACATCAAGGCCGGTCACTTTTATACGCCGATTGGCTACGAGACAGTTCCTGCGCCTGACAACTTTTTCTATTCCCATGCTTACACCATGCAATATGGCGAACCGTTCACCCATACCGGCGTGATGGGCAATTATACGGTTGATAAAAACTGGGCGGTGATGGGCGGAGCCACCACCGGCAGCGCCACCGGCGGTTGGGATGGCGGCTTCGACAAACAACTGGGCAACTGGGGCGGCTTGGCTGGCGCTACCTGGACTAGCGATGACAAGGATACTTCAGCCAATATCAGCGGCACCTATGGCGCCACATCAGAGCACAGTAATCAAGCTTGGGGCCTGTACAGTATCGTGTTGAAGCATAACATCACGGCTAAAACGCATCTGGTTTTGCAGCATGATCATGGTTACGCCAACGGAGTCTTATTGAGCGGCGCGGCTAAAGATAGCGAATGGTATGGCTTAAACTCGCATTTAACCTATGACATCAAAGATAATCTGACTGCGGGTGTGCGGGCTGAATGGTTCCGCGATCAAAACGGTTTTAGGGTTTGCTCACCGGGTCGTGTAGCGGCCGCTACCAACGGCGCAGGAAACAGTTATGCCATTGGCGGTCAAGCCAATAACAGCACTTGTAATGCTGCCAGCTACTATGCAGTCACGGCAGGGGTGAATTGGAAGCCGATGAAATGGTTGAATATTCGTCCGAACGTTCGTTATGACTGGGTTGATGGGAAAGTTGCCGCAGGCGGACAGTACCGGCCATTCGGCAATGCCAAGCAGGATCAATTCCTGTTCTCTACCGATTTCAACGTTAACTTTTAATCCTACGAACTGCAACTCACGATTAATTCTGAGCCAACAATAACAATGGAAAACGCATGAAAATTAAATTACTTATTACCTTGATACTGACAGTAGTCTTGTTGGATGGATGCGGCGGCACCAATCCTCATCCTATGGATATGAGTCAGGCTGTGCAAAGCGCAAGTTCCAAGGCCGACCATGAGGCGTTGGCGGAGCATTATGAGGCAGCGGCGGCAGAAATGCAGGTCAAGGTTGATGAACACAAGAAACTGCTTGCCCAGTATCAAGCCAAAAGCTATTTATATGGCAGACAGGCGGAAGATTTCAAAGCACATTGCGAGGGGCTGATTAATGCCTATGAAAAAGCCGTCGAGGCGAATCTAAGTATGGCCAAGATGCACAGGCAGATGTAAGTGAAATACATCAGAAGAACGTATTGAATAATTTTGAACAGCTAATTAAGGCAAGAGGCATTGTATGAAACTGATAACTGCTGTTGTTAAACCCTTTAAGCTCGACGATGTTCGCGAGGCGCTTTCGGATATAGGGGTTTCCGGAGTAACCGTTACCGAAGTAAAAGGTTTTGGTCGTCAAAAAGGCCATACCGAGCTTTATCGCGGCGCTGAATATGTGGTTGATTTTTTACCCAAGGCCAAAATTGAAGTGGCGGTGGCTGACAATATGCTGGAGCAGGCGGTAGAGGCGATTACCAAAGCGGCCAATACCAGCAAAATAGGCGACGGTAAAATTTTTGTAACCAATTTAGAGCAGGTTGTCCGGATTCGTACCGGGGAAACCGGCGAAGAAGCGCTTTAATATTAAGGGGGAACTATGAAACAACTTTTAACTACCTTTATCCTGTTCGCCTTGCTGGGTTATGCAGGATTCTCTTTTGCCGAAACTGCCGTTCCGGTTCCGCCCGCCGCCAACAAAGGCGATACCGCATGGATGATCGTCGCGACCGTGCTGGTTATCCTGATGGTCATTCCCGGACTGGCATTGTTTTACGGCGGCATGGTGCGCGCCAAGAACATGCTGTCCATGTTGATGCAAGTGTTTGTGATTTTCTCGATGATGGCCATATTGTGGGCGATTTACGGTTACAGCATCGCGTTTACCGAGGGTAACGCTTTCTTCGGCGGACTGAGCAAAATGTTCCTTAAAGGCATAACGCCTGACTCGCTTGCGGCCACTTTCAGTAAGGCTGTTTACGTGCCTGAGTATATTTACGTCGCATTCCAGTTGACTTTCGCGGCAATTACTCCGGCGCTGATTGTTGGAGCGTTCGCCGAGCGGGTTAAGTTTTCTGCGGTACTGTTGTTTATGTTCCTATGGTTCACATTCTCTTATTTGCCGATGGCGCACATGGTTTGGTATTGGACCGGTCCTGATGCTTATACTGATGCATCGGCGGCGGAAGCGGCTACTGCTACGGCTGGGTTTTTGTTCAAGAAAGGCGCGTTGGATTTCGCTGGTGGTACGGTCGTGCATATCAACGCCGGTATCGCGGGCTTAGTGGGCTGTTTGATGATAGGCAAGCGTATCGGTTACAAAAAGGAATCGCTTGCACCGCATAGCGTAACGATGACTATGATTGGCGCTTCCTTGTTATGGGTGGGCTGGTTTGGTTTTAACGTCGGTTCCAACCTGGAAGCCAATGGTCTTGCCGCTTTAGTCTTTGTCAATACGTTACTGGCCAGCGCGGCGGCTACTCTTGCATGGGTTGGCGCTGAATGGCTGTTGCGAGGTAAACCCAGCATGTTGGGCGGAGCTTCCGGCGCTGTTGCAGGTCTTGTTGCTATTACGCCTGCCTGTGGTTGGGCAGGACCGATGGGCGCTATTATGCTAGGTCTAGTCGCCGGTGCAGTTTGTTTCTGGGCGGTTACCATGCTGAAAGGTGCGCTGGGTTATGATGACTCTCTGGATGCTTTCGGTGTCCACGGTATTGGCGGAATTATCGGTGCGTTGGGTACCGGTATCGTTGCGAGTCCGTCGCTGGGCGGAACCGGCGTTTGGGATTATGTTGCCAACGGCGTAGCTGAATACAGCATGATCGGGCAAGTCACGAGTCAGGCATGGGGCGTGGGCGTCTGTATCATCTGGTCCAGTGTCGTATCCTTTATTGCTTACAAGATCGTGGATATGGTGATCGGACTTCGGGTTAGCGAAGAGGTCGAGCGTGAAGGCCTTGATGTTTCCGAGCATGGCGAAACGGCGTATCACAGTTGATTTAATGGTGAACTTTCCTTAAAGGTAAGTCTTTTCGGGAGAACGGGCGCGCAATGCGCCCGTTTTTGCGTTTTAAGAAAAGCAACAATGTAGAAAAAACACGTCAGTCCTTGTTTTTAAAAGGTCTATTAATTGTATGTTGATTAATAATTCACTATGATTGCTGCCGATGTTACCAACACTTTTGCTATCTAATTGAGAGAGAACATGAAATTAATAACAGCGATCATTAAACCATTCAAAATGGATGATGTCAGAGAAGCATTATCCGAAATTGGCGTTGCGGGCGTTACCGCAACAGAAGTAAAAGGCTTCGGCCGTCAGAAAGGTCACACCGAGTTGTACAGGGGGGCCGAGTATGTAGTCGATTTTCTACCTAAAGTTAAACTGGAAATCGCTGTCGCTGATGATGTGCTGGACAAGGCCGTTGAAACTATCGTTAATGCGGCCAATACCGGAAAAATCGGCGATGGAAAAATATTTGTATCCAATTTGGAACAGGTTATTCGAATTAGAACGGGTGAGACCGGAGAGGATGCCATTTAGGCGCAAGGAAAAAAGATGTTGTTAAACATAATAAATAGAAGGCTGTTTTTAGGCCTCTTGCTGTTGTTACCCGATCTTGCTTTTGCGGATCAATTAAACCAAGCCAATACGGCTTGGGTTTTAACATCGACGGCCCTGGTTTTGTTTATGACAATACCGGGATTGTCGCTATTTTATGCCGGATTGGTTAGAAGCAAAAACGTGCTGTCGGTACTAATGCAGTGCTTTGCGATCACCTGTCTGGTTTCGATTTTGTGGCTGGCTGGCGTTTACAGTTTTATATTCGCCGACGGCGGAGAGTTGCAAAAACTGATCGGCGGCGCTTCTAAAGTGTTCCTGCCGGGCATCGGCGTGGAGTCATTGAAAGGCGACATTCCCGAAACAGTCTTCTTCATGTTTCAGATGACCTTTGCCATTATTACCCCGGCGCTGATCGTCGGCGGTTTTGCCGAGCGGATGAAGTTTTCGGCGATGCTTTGGTTTAGCGGCTTATGGTTAATCGTGGTTTATCTGCCGATCTGTCACTGGATGTGGGGCGGCGGCTGGCTGGCCGATTTGGGCGCGATGGATTTTGCCGGCGGTATCGTCATCCACGTCAATGCCGGTGTTGCGGCTTTGGTTTCCGCGTTGGTATTGGGCAAAAGAAAAGGCTTTCCAAATACGGCCATGCCGCCGCACAACATGACTATGGTAGTGACCGGCGCAGGCATGTTGTGGGTCGGCTGGTTCGGGTTTAATGCAGGCAGCGCATTGACCGCAGACGGGCACGCAGGCATGGCGATGCTGGTAACCCACATCGGCGCGGCTTCCGGCGCTTTAACCTGGATGTTTATAGAATGGAAGCGCTTTAGCAAACCCAGCGTATTGGGTATCGTTACCGGTATGGTTGCAGGATTGGGCACCATCACTCCGGCTTCCGGCTTCGTCGGACCTTTCGGCGCGCTGGTGATTGGCATTACCGCCGGTGTCGTCTGTTTTTATGCGACCCAGTATGTAAAACGTATCCTGAAAATAGATGATTCTTTGGACGTGTTTTCCGTTCATGGCGTAGGCGGCGTGACCGGCTCATTGTTGACCGGCGTTTTCGCGGCAAGCAGTTTGGGCGGCCTCGGTTTGGCAGAGGGCGTTTCAATCATGGAGCAAGTCAGCGTTCAGGCCTTGGCGATTGCCGTTACGGCGGCCTGGAGCGGATTATTCAGTTTCCTGATTTTGAAATGTTTGGATAAATGGATAGGCTTGCGGGTCACTTCCGATGAAGAAGTGCAAGGTTTGGATACTGTCCTGCACGAAGAGACCGGATACCTTGATTTATAGGTTGGGTCGATAGCATCCTGAAAGGCGGTTCCTCAGTAACCTGAGAGCCGCCTTTTCTGTTTATAATGGCGGTAAGTTAAAGCTGATTGGGTCGCCGGATTTTATGAAAGTTCCACACATACCATCAAAAATAAAAATAGCTATTTTTATAGCGGGCGGTCTTTTCGGTATCTATACCGCGCTGGGCTTTTACTTGTTGCCGATGTTGGTCAAGTCGAAGTTACCGGCACTCATTCAGCAGCAAACCGGCAGGAAAGCGTCTGTTGCAACGGTTCGGTTCGATCCCTTTTCGCTACAGTTAAGCCTACAGGGTTTTGCGCTACAAGAACCGGACGACCGGCTGTTTGTCGGCTTTGATGGTTTTTTTATCGACATCAATGCGCTGCAATCCATTAGTCAGAGGTCTCTGGTTATTGATAAAGTGTCGCTGAACAAGCCGGTCGTCCGCATCGCCAAAGGTAAAGACGGGACATTCAATTTTAAAGACCTGCTCAAGGATAGCAACGAAGCCGAACAGGATGACGGTAAGGTTTTTCCGGTAAACATCGCCAAACTGTCGATGACCGAAGGGAAACTGGACTGGGAAGATGCGCATTTTAGCAGTCCCGAGAAGGAGACAGCTTATCCGATCAATCTCGTGATTGATAACTTAACGACTCAGGCGGATAAAACATCCAACTTAGGTCTATCCCTGGAATTAAATTCAGGCGGTAAGCTCGATTGGCAAGGCGCTATTAGCCTCAATCCGCTGTCTTCATCCGGGCATATTAAACTGGAAAAAGTACAACTGCCGAGAATCCGGGCGTTGGCCTTGCAGGATTTTGTACAGCTGGATTTACAAGGCTATGAACTGTTCGAGGCCGATTACAAGGCCGCTTATGTTAATAATCAATTTAACGTTAACCTCAATCAAGGCAAGTTCGAACTGCACGATTTTCAGGTTTCCCAAAATTCGCAAGATAAACCGTTGGTTAAAATGGTCAGGTTTGCTGTGCAAGGCATCGGTTTTAATCTTGAAAAACACGAACTGACGGTCGAGTCGGTTTCTGCAAATGATGCTGATTTTAAGGCATGGCTGAATCCGGACGGTGTTTTCAGTTATCAGCCCCTATTGCCGATTGCAAAAGCTGAAGAGGCTCCCGGTGAGCCGGTGGAAAAAACGTCGTGGAGCATCAAGGTCAATAATATAGCGCTCAATAATTGCGGACTTACCTTTGAAGATCAGACGCTAAAAAAACCTATCACCATTACCGCCAAGCCGATCAATTTTCAGCTGACAAATTTCAACAACGAAGCGGGTGCAAGCCTGCCTTTTCAGCTCAGTGTCGGATTAAATGAAACCGGTTTGATAAAGCTTGACGGCAACACTGTTATCGAACCCTTATCCGCGCAGATAGCCGTTGATGTTAAAGATATTGATCTGGAAAAATTTCAGGCGTACGTCGATAAATTCGCCAGACTGGATGTTATCAATGGGGCGTTGGCTATTGACGGCAAGCTCTTGGTCGCCAAATCCGCACAGGATAAACTGGATATTAAGTTCACCGGCAATACCAAAATAGCCGATTTAATCACCCGCGATCAGTTGAAGAACAAGGATTTTGTGAAATGGGAGAATTTAGCACTGAACGGTATGGATGTTGATTTACCGGCAAATCAATACAGCGCTGAAACACTGATCATCAATAAACCTTATGCCAGAGTTATCATCAAACAGGACAAGAGCATTAATTTTGGCGACATTATGATAGCCGATAAAAACGTTGAGAAAGGTAAACAGGACGCTACCGTTAAAGCCGCTAAAAACACTCAGACAGACGCACAGAAACCTAAATTTAAATTGGGCAAGATTCAGGTTATTGACGGCTCTTCCGATTTTTCCGATCTTTCGCTGATTTTGCCGTTCACTGCGCAAATCAAAAGTCTGGATGGCGGTGCAAACAATATTTCCTCAGACCAAAAATCTACCATCAAGGTTGATTTAAAGGGGACTGCTTATGATCTTGCGCCCGTCGACGTCAAGGGCGAAATCAGTCCTTATCTGGGCGATTACGATGTGACTGTGAATTTTACCGGTATGCCGATGCCGTTGATTTCATCGTATATGGTGCAATTTGCCGGGTATAAAGTTGAAAAAGGCAAAATGTCGCTGGAGCTGAATTACAAGGTTGCCAATAGGGAACTGACGGCATCCAACAATATATTGATCGACCAGTTCGAACTGGGCGAAAAGGTTGAAAACCCCAATGCTGTGTCATTGCCGCTGGAACTGGCGGTGGCTTTGATGAAGGATTCCGAAGGCAAAATTAAAATTCATGTGCCTATTTCCGGGAGTTTGGAAGATCCAAAATTCAGCGTAAGTCACATTCTTGTTGATGCGTTGGTTAATAGCATAAGTAAAGTGATCACTTCGCCTTTTCGTGCGTTAGCCTCGTTGATCGGTAGTGAAGAAGATTTAAGCACCATCGACTTTGCTGCGGGCGATGCCGTATTAACTAAGTCGCAAATCAGCAAGCTGGACGATTTGGCCAAGGCGTTGAAAGCACGTCCGGTTTTAAAGCTGGAAATTAAAGGCGCAGCTTATCAGGAGCAGGATTGGCCGGCGGTCAGCGACGATGCTTTATACGATCAGCTTAAAAGAATAAAAGCCGCCGAAGTTAATAAGCAGGGCGGCAGAAAAATACGCGCGGAACATGTCGTAATTTCCGATCAGGACTACCGGCGTTTGATGGAACAGCTGTTTGCTGAAAAATTTCCGCTGATGGTGGAAAAATCGTTGCTGGGTACGTTGCGCCTGGTCGGTAGTAAGGCTGATACCAGCACAGACGAGTTTTATGCAGTCGCCAAGCAGAAGCTGTCAGCCATTATCAAGCCGGAAGAGCAGAGGCTAAAAAACCTGGCCGCAGAAAGAGCGCAAGCGATTGCCAACTATATCGTGCAAAAAGGCGGCATCGCCAACGAGCGGGTATTTATATTGGATACGGCAATTGATCCTGCAAGGGAAGGCAACGGAATTGTCAGTTTGTTGTCTTTGAAAGCGGATTAACTACCGCTGACTAATCAGGCGCTTTTTTAGCTCTAGCGCTCCATTGCTGAATGGCCGGAGCTTGGACAAGATACGGTTCCCAATCAAGCGATTAGGAACCGGAAAATCTTATATTATTTGCCTTTTGTATCGGTTGTGGTGGTAGAGGTCGATTCTTTAGTTGTCGTTGGTGCTTCAGGCGAGGCGGGTGTTGTAACGCTTTTGGTGGAGGTTGAGGTAGAGGAGGATTCCTTTTCTTTGCTACAGCCGGCCAATAATGCCAAAGCAACTAATCCAACAGCTATAATTTCTTTATTTTTCATAGTATTATCCTATTATTAAGTTTTATTAGAGGGTTTCTTTATCCGAAGATACTTCACTTAATGCCGTTTTTTCCACGATCCGTCGGAATTTGCCGACAGTTTCCAACGCCAAAGGGACTTTTACCATCGTCCCATCAAGGCTTTGCCATTTCCGCGCAATACCTTCCATCTCATCGTATTCTAAAAGTACACGACCAGCAGACTTTCTAGGCCTTGAACCACCTGGAACATCCTTTTGCTATCTGGCGATTGTTGCCCCGCCGGGTTGCCGATAATCAATAGCGCCAAGTCAGGGAACCGGATTTTCCAGGAAAGGTGGGGCTGTACCGGTTAATAAAATACCGGAAAAACGCTCGTCTTTCTGTACGTTAACGTACAGACGAACGAGAAATGCAGCTGTAGATTAACTCCTGAGTAGATGTATGAAACCAGACGGGCAGGGGCTTCAGCTTTGTTGCGCGGCAGTGTTGATGAGCACGATCAGAAAGCAATATGAGCGGTGCCAAGTTGAAGACCGATGGATCAGAAGGCCATACCCTACTTTTTACCGGGTCTAACGATCCGAGCTTTTATGTAAAAGTACCATCCGGTAATTATATGGTTATGGCATTCAGGGATGGGCATGTTGTCAAAAAGGTCATGGTGAGTTCGGAACATGGAGCCAGTATGGTTGAAGGTGACTAGCCCAGACCTTGTCAGCGGGCCATTCAATGAAATGAGCGATTAAGCTCAATTAAATGTCTAATTTTTTTGGAGAACAGCTATGACTTTGGATCAAATCGCAGGCAAATCGGTAGAACTAAAAGGGAAGTTTGAGATGAAACGGAAGCACGTTCTGAAAAACACTTCCGACCGAACCGCAGGGCAGAGACGAGTAACCATCAGAACATTCTTGGCGCCGGGCGTGATAAGTCTCGCATTTGGCCTCAGTGGGTGCATGATCGTCGATTCACCGATTAAGGGGGTTCTGGGTACCGAGGTTATCTGGGGTGATATAGCGACTGGGAAAGCGGGTTCTGCTACCCCTACATCGAAGGAGGGTAAAGCCTGTGCGGAGTCCATCCTGGGCTTGCTGGCCCGCGGCGATGCAAGTGTTCGCGCGGCTAAGGAAAACGGCGGTATCACAGAAGTCACTTCAGTGGATCACTCGGCGAGGAATTTCTTAAATATCGTCGGCGAGTGGTGCACGATAGTGAAGGGCCACTAGGCATCTTGCTCTCGATTTACAGATGTCAATGAAAAGGAAGGTGCGGCATATGGCCATTAGGTCGTACCTGTCTACGCGACGTGGGACTGGGGGTTCGCCGAGTTCCACTGAGTGTACAAAGACTCACATCATCCGGGTGGTGAGCGCCAGGTTCAAGGCGATACTCATAGAGGGGCAGGCCTGCCGACTGAAATTCATCCGTCGCGCGAACGATGCGGTTCAGTTCACTTGCGAGACCTGCGGAGGACGCCCGCCGGCCTCGAGTCTCTTCGACATCGTAGCCCCATGAAACAGGCTTGGCTAGAATTGCCGGAACGGAGCAACCTGTTCTGGTTGAATACCATCAACTGGATCTCCCTGCGGGTCGGGCGATGGCTGTCCTGCCTCCTGCTTTACCCGATTACAGCTTATTTCGTGGTCTTCTCGTATCGCACCCGCACCGCCTCTCGCGACTTTCTGCGGCGGGCTTTGGGCCGTGATTGCGGCTGGGCCGAAGTGTTCAAGCATTACCACACCTTCGCCTGTACGCTACTGGACCGGCTATACATTTTTGCCGGGCAGGATCAGCGACTGGATATTCGTATACAAGGCCTGGAGGTGCTGGATAGTTACGCCCGGTCTGGACGCGGATGCCTGCTGGTAGGCGCTCATCTCGGCAGCTTCGAGATCGTCCGGGCGGTGGGGCTGTTGCGGAGCGAATACCGTATCAAGGCTCTTGTTTACGGGGAGGCGACGCCCTGCATCACCGGCCTGTACCGGAAGCTGAATCCGTCGTTGTTTAAAGACATTATTTACATGGGCGGTGTCGGGTCTTTGGTTGGGCTCGACGAGCACGCGCACCAGGGCGGCATCATCGCGCTATTGGGGGACCGCAGCGTGCATGCCGGCAAGCGGGTTCGCTGCGAATTCTTCGGCGAACCGGCCTGGTTCCCTGAGGCACCGGCCCTGCTGTCTCGAATTCTCGACATGCCTCTGGTTTTGTTCTTTTGCCTGCACCGGGGCGACGGGCGCTACGATGTGTGGTTTGAACACCTGGCCGACCCGCCGCGAGTCAGTCGGCACGAGCGGGAGGCTGCCGTCCATGACACCATGCAGAGCTATGCCAACCGTCTGGAACATTACTGCCGACTGGCACCTTATAACTGGTTCAATTTTTATGATTTCTGGCAGTCGGATGAATAGAATCTTGGCTAACCAAGGGCATGTAATCCTAAAGCCGCAGTTGGAATGTGGCAGCCGGTCATGCGCTGTGCTCAGGAGAGCCATATCAAAGCATGGACGGCTTCCACACACATTGGTGAGCAATCCATAGGAAGCCGTGTAGCAAGTGACTTTTTTGGTAACCGGCAGGATGTCGTATATTGCCGGGCAATTTTTCGGAGTGAATGGGGGAGATAACATGAACGGAAGAGACGAATACATATTGGTAATCCCAGCCTACAACGAATCCGCCACCATCCGCGAGGTGGTGCAGGGTGCTCTACGGCATTTTGACACGGTGATTGTGGTTGACGATGGTTCCAGTGACGACACTCTGGAGAAACTCTTGGATTTGCCGGTGACGCTACGGCAGCATCCCGAGAATCTGGGGAAGGCGGCGAGCCTGTGGAATGGCATGCAAGTGGCACTGAAGCTCGGCGCGAAAGGGATCGTAACCATGGACGGGGACGGCCAGCACGATCCGGCCGATCTTCCACGGCTCTTGAAGGCAGCACAAATCCACCCAGACAGGCTGGTGATTGGCTCGCGCTTATGGAACCGTGACGCGATCCCAAAGGCCCGCTACCGCGCCAACCGTTTTGCTAACTTCTGGATCGCCTGGGCCTCGGGACAGGCAATTGAAGATAGTCAGTCGGGTTTCCGGGTGTATCCTGCGCAACTTATCCGGCTCTGCCAGTTTAAGCTGAGCCGTGACCGGAGCTTCGTTTTCGAAAGCGAGATCATCATTGAAGCCGCCCGACACAAATTTCTATGCGCCTTTCAGCCGGTGCAGACGACTTACCCAAAAAATGCCAGACCCAGCCATTTCCGTCCAGTGAAAGACATTGTTCGCATCACCCGCATGGTGTTCTGGCGTCTGTTTATCCGCGGTTTTTTTCTGCCCGGATTGTGGCGAAGTCTGAGTGGGAATCAAAGCCTAAAACCGCGAAAAACTTTAGACGTCTGTTAATTCAATTAGTAGTACTTCGGGGTGTGGTTTTTTGTAATCAATTCGTTCCAAAATATGTGTATAAAGCCAATTTTTCTGACGAGAGAATAGGCAATGGCACGTTTACCCGGAATTTTTTATCCTCTTAATATCGATTAACATAGTTAATCAGATCGGGCAATGAGTGCAAGGTGAAATCATGCAGCATGACTGCGAATTCCTAACAGCCCGGCATTGTTAGTCAATTCATAAGTTTCCTATGCAAATACTTACCTGTAAAATCTGCTGTTTTATTATCATTGGAGCAACAGCAAAATGGGTAGAGCCTATCAAAACCGTAAAGTGTCTATGGCCAAAACGTCCGATGCCAAGGCAAAGGTTTACAGCAAATATGGCCGGGAAATCTATGTAAGCGCTAAATCGGGAGGCGTTGACCCGGCTGGAAACTTAGCTTTGCGGGGCTTGATTGAGCGCGCCAAGAAAGACCAGGTTCCTACCCATGTTATTGAGAAAGCCATCGACAAAGCTAAAGGCGGCGGCGGTGAGGATTTCGCGCCTGCGCGCTATGAAGGCTACGGCCCCGGCGGTTGCATGGTGATTGTCGACTGCCTGACCGATAACCCTAACCGTACTTTTGGCGATGTGCGGCAGTGTTTTACCAAAACAAAATGTAAAATCGGTACTCAAGGCACGGTCAGTCACATGTTTGACCATGCCGCCATCCTGGCATTTAAAAATACTGACGAGGACGCTGTTCTTGATGGGTTACTTTCGGCCGATGTCGACGTGACCGATATTGAAAGCGATGATGGAAAAGTTACCGTGTTTACGCCTCAGGCCGACTACTTCAAAGCCAAGCAAGCTTTATTGGATGCTTTCGGTGAGATTGATTTTGAGGTTGACGAGATTCAATTTCTGCCCAAAAGCGTTGCCCCGATCAGCGGTGATGATATTGTATTGTTTGAAAAGTTTTTAGATATGTTGAGCGATCTGGATGATGTGCAGAATGTTTATCATGATGCCGAGTTTTGATGGCCAAGCCTGCTTTATCAGCATGAGCTTAAGGTTTATGCGGTTGCGCCGTTGCGAACCTAAAAATCGCAATTTTTCCACGAAAAGCACGAAAGGCACGAAAAAAAATCAGTGCATTGTGTTGATTTAACCATTCACCGTTCGGGTGACGGTCTACAGATGGATCGCTTTGGAAATTTTGTACTTTTCGTGGACGAAATGATGGATGTAATCAGGACGCTGAATATCGGTAATTCCATTCGACAGAAAGGCAAGCATGACCTCAATTAACAGTATCTGTATCTATTGCGGTTCCAGTCCCGGGCGACTCGATGCCTACGCCTCGGCCGCGTTTGCACTGGCCGAGTCATTGGTCAGCCGAAACATCGGGCTGGTTTACGGAGGCGCGAGTATCGGCATCATGGGTATGGTGGCGGACCGAGTATTGAAGCTCGGCGGCCAAGCCGTCGGCGTGATACCGAAGGCCTTGGCGCATAAAGAAGTCGCGCACCATCATCTGACTGAACTGCATGTTACCCAATCTATGCATGAGCGGAAAATGCTGATGGCCGAGCTTTCGGATGGATTTATAGCGCTACCCGGCGGCATAGGAACGCTTGAGGAATTATTTGAGATTTGGACTTGGGCGCAATTGGGCTTTCACCATAAGCCTTGCGGCCTGCTCAATGTCGAAGGTTATTACGATGCTTTGATCAATTTTTTAGATCACGTAAGGGCAGAGCAATTTGTTAAAGACCATCACCATGCCATGTTGATGGTGGAGACAAATCCGGACGCGCTATTGGATCGCTATGTCAATTATCGGCCTCCGGCTGTGAAACATTGGCTTGGCAAAGACGAAACCTGATGGGTTAATCAGCTCTCAACGGCCCCCGAGGGTTGTTAATCAGAGGCTGTCCTGTAGATCGGTTGACGTATCTACAGGACTTAAAGCCATCTAAGTGACGCAGAATTTATAGAATGAGCTTTCGGCCTCGGCGGATCCTATCGAAGGCTCAATCTTATAGGCCTGGGTTGAACATTGGCACCAAAAACCGACTTTCCCGCTTTGGCTGAGATGCGCTGGTATTTGGCGTAAGCGAGACCGGCGGAACTGCGTAATTCGGCTTCACTCGCCTGGTTTGCAAAGCCGCGAGCAACCGCTTCCAAGACATAGGCTTCCGGCGCCATGAAGCTAAAAGTGGTTACCACCGGCTTTGAACCTGCGGCAAGCAAATGCTCCGAGAAAAACTCATCGCTCAGGCAGGCCAGGACAACTGCCGGTTTATCGTGTCCGGCATGTTTGGGAAAGCGTTTTATGATGGGCTGGTTTTGTTCGTCCATCAAGCCGTCATGGCCGATGAACACCACCATTTCACGCGTTGTCGCATCGGGCGGAGTAGCGGCTTGTTGCATAAAATCAAGCATCGCCTGGTCAATCCGGCTGCCGCGATAAGCATCGGCGGTAACGGTGAGCTGGTCTTTCCAGGCAAACTGGCAGCGTTCCAGGATGGTGTCGTTAATATCTTTTTCGCATCCCAACTGTCGCCAGCCATTCGCTTTGCTCAAAAAAGTTTTCACGCCATAAGCCGCGCCCCAATAGAGATTGTTGTGCGGATCATCGCCATTGCCGATTTTCTCAGGAACAGGCACGATGCCTTGCGATACGTTGTCGACCAGAGACACAATCACAGAAATATGCGTGTTTGGCACGGCTGCGGCATAGGACGGCAGCACCGTAAAAAACAGCAAACTGAATAAACAAATCGAGCGCTGGGTAATCATGTGTACGAACCCTCCAGAAGGCGAACCGGGATTATAGGATGTTGACATGGGCTCTTCTGGTAATGCACCCAGGCATTAAAACCGGAGAAAAGAGGAGTCCGGCAGAAATCATAACGCAGTGGGTTTAGGTATCGCAAAAATGTTTTTCATTTTTTACAGCCAGGGGCCGGATCATAACGTTTACGCTATTTCACTATCCGTCAGGTAGCAGCCCGGATCTTCAGCCCAGAAATTTCCGGTGGTTTGCGCGGCCCTGACGCGGGTGTTGCCGTTGCAGATTTCCTGATAATGGCACCTTGCGCAACGTCCTTCGAGCGGTCTCGGATGTTGCTTAAGACCCGCCATCAACGGATCGCTGGTATCCGGCCATATTTCCGAAAAAGGCCGCTCTTTGACATTGCCCAGTTCGTAGTGCCACCAGAACGTGTCGGGATGGACATTGCCCAGGTTGTCGATATTGGCGACATTGACGCCGGAGGCATTGCCGCCCCATTGTTCCAGTTTGACTTTGATGTGGCCGACTTTATCCGGGAAATTCCTGGCTACCCAGTGCAAAAAATAAACCGCATCGGCATCGTTATTACCGGTCACAAATTCCCGGTCTTTGCCTGCTTTAAGCCATTCGTAGCTGGTTTCAAACAGCAAATCCATCGCGTCTCGGGTCATTGCAAAATGAGCGTCGTCCTTGCGGTTTTTATTGCCGCGACCGCCGTAATTCAAATGCGACAAATAGAATTTGTCGATATTGTGATCATCCATCAACTGCAACAAGGCCGGGAAATCATGGGCGTTATCCTGCGTCAACGTAAAACGCAGGCCAACTTTGATGCCTTTTTCCAGGCACAGGTGGATGCCGTGCAGGGCTTGGTCGAACGAGCCTTGTACCCGCCGGAACTGGTCGTGGGTGTCTTTGATGCCGTCCAGGCTGACGCCGATATATTGATAATTTATGCCGGCGATTTCGTCGATATTATCCGCGGAAATTTTGGTACCGTTGGTGGATAGCGCGACATAAAAGCCCATGTCCTTGGCGCGGCGGGAAATGTTGAAGATGTCGGGATGCAGCAACGGTTCGCCGCCGGATAAGATCAGCACCGGCACTTTAAAGGCTTTCAGGTCGTCCATGACCGTATAGATTTCCGGCGTGCTCAATTCGTTGGGGAAATTAATATCGGTGGATGTCGTGTAGCAATGCTTGCAGGTGAGGTTGCAGCGGCGGATTAAATTCCAGATAACCACCGGTGCCTGTGGTTTGCGCGCGGGTTTTAACGGTGTCGGGTCTATCAGTTCCCGCATGTAGTGGCTTAGTCTGAACATGGTATTTAGTTTCTCGTGGCGGTGATTGGGCTGGAACATAAGTAAGGCTTAACCGTTCGCCCTGAGCTTGTCGAAGGGTAGACGGTCAAGCCGTTCATGGTTCGATAAGGCTCTCCTGAGCATGGTCGAAGGGTTCACTACGAACGGCTTAACTTAAAGCGGGGCGGGGTTTGCAACCCCGCCCCTGACGTTTTCGCGAAGCCTAAAGCAAAGTGGGTATGCTTAATCAGCGCAAAACGTTTCGGACGGGGCAATATGCCCCGTCCGGCTTGCTAGGATTTTCTTCTGCTCGGCAATTGCTCCATGCGTTGCTCTACCTCCTGCATCCTTGCAGTCGTCCGGAAACCGGTTTTTTTCAGGATTTTTGTGCTGTATAAAACATCGCAACCCAGATTATAGTCGCCGAGCAGATCGGCAATCTGTTGAATCTGTTTATCGACGGCTTCCTGGCTTTTGCCATGCACCATCGCAAACAGGTTGTACATCCACTCGGGCGGATGTCTGGGGCGATGATAACAATGGCTGACGAATTCCAGTTGCCCGACTTTTTGCCCCAGCTCGTCGATGGCTTCATCCGGGATATTCCAAACGGTCATGCCGTTAAAGCGATAGCCCAGTTTATAGTGGTTGGGCACTGCGCCGATGCGGCGGATGATGCCGCTGTTTTGCATGGCGGTCAGTCGCATCATAACATCATCCGCAGTTAGGCCAAGTTGATCTGCCATTGCCTGATAGGGCTGAGGCGTTAACGGTAAACCGGCCTGGGTTATCTGGATGATTTTGCGGTCTGTTTCATCAAGCATAATCAGGCTTCCAACTTCAGGTTGACAAAATATTCTTTGTTTTTTGGCATGTTGTAGACGGTAAGTCCCGTTTGTTGTTCTATTGCGCTGATGGTTTGCTGAACTTGTTCGGGCGTTTCGGTGGCAATCACAAACCACATATTCAACTCATGGCTGCGCGCGTAATTATGGGCGACTTCAGGGAAGGCATTGATGATTTCGGTGATTTCATCGTAGCGCTCTTTCGGCGCTTTAACGGCGGCCAGGGTTAATGCGCCGCCCATTTGTTCGGCATTATACAAGGGGCCGAAGCGGGTGAGGGTGCCGTTATCCAATAGTGCTTTTAGCCGGGCTATCAGTTCCTGTTCGGTCAGCCCCAGTTGCGCAGCGACTTGTCGGTAAGGCGCGTCGCAGATCGGGAAGCCGTCTTGCAGGGCGTTGATAATTTGTTTGTCTATGTCATCCATCGGTTAAGGCGGGGGTGGGGTTTTGATAAAGGGCGCCGCGTTGTTTAAAACAGCGGTTGCTGAACAGGATTTCCTTGTCGAAACCGCTTAAACCGCAAGCGTCAATGAGTTGGTCCAGTTGCTTTAATACGGTGGCCTTGTCTTTGCCGTGTATCATGCAATACAGGTTATACGGCCATTCCGGTTGCCGGGGGCGCTGATAACAGAGCGTCACAAACGAAAACCGGCTGATATGTCCGCCCAGTTGTTTAACAAGATTATCCGGTACATTCCAGACGGTCATCGCATTGGCGCGGTAACCCAGTTGCCGGTGTTTGACGATAACGCCCATGCGTTTGATCAGGCCTTGCTGTTTGAGCCGGGTTAAGCGGTCGATCACTTCGGCCTCGGGCATGTCGCAAAGCCGCCCGATTTCCAGGTAGGGCCTGGAACAAACCGGTAGCCCCAGTTGAATATGTTCGAGTAGTTGACGGTCTTTGATATCAAGCATTATTCAGGTCCAGCTTAAAGCCCAAATCAATGAAAAAATCATCCAGCATCGGCAGCAGCATAGCAGGATAGGATGTTTCCCGTTCTATTGAGTCGATCACCGCGCGTAAGTGATCGGCATCGGAAGCGATGACCACAAACCAGAGGTTAAGCCGGTGTTCGCGTTCGTAATTATGATTGACTTCGGGATAAGCGCTGATTCTATCGGCAACAGCCTGGAGTTGCGATTCAGGCACGGACATGGCGACCAGCGCGCTGACACCGATATGATTGGGCGGAATAACCGGGCCGATGCGGCTGATAAAATTGTTGTCGTTCAGCTCGGTAAATGCCGATAAAACTTCGGCCTCGGTCACGCCCAGCGCATCGGCGATGTCCTGATAAGGCCGCGCCGACAGCGGAAAATCGCGCTGATAGTCGTTGAGCAGCTGTTTGTGTAAGGTCGTCAGCATGGGCTTATAAACCGATTTTATGCGCACGCGAGCTAAAGAAAATACCGTTGGGCTTATTGGCGGGCAGGCGGGTTATTTCCTGCAAGGTTTCGGTGTCGTATACCACCAGCTGGTTATCGTCTCTTACCGCAACCCAGACTTGCTCGCCGCGCGGGGTGAATTCCATGTGCAGGACGGCTTTTCCGGGCGACAAGGTTTTGCTAATGGACAGGTCTTTGACATCGATAATCTGTACTTGATTGTTATCAGGGAAAGCGAAGTTAACCCATACTTGCCGCGCATCGGGCCGGGCCATCACAAAAACCGGTTGTCCGACGACTGAGATGGTGTCATGCAGTTCCCAGGTGTTTTTGTCGATGACCAGGACTTTGTGTTGGCCTATTGCGGGCGCAAATACGTAATCACCGGCTACCGCCCAGCCTTCAAGATGCGGCATTTTATAAACGGGCAATTTTTCATCATCTTTGCCGTAGTCGGACAATATGTGTTTGACTCCGGCATCAAGATTCCATAAATCCAGCAACGCCAGTCCGGGCTCGCCAAACAGACCGGCGATATAGTAGTGTCCATCCGGCGACATTAACGCGTCGTAAGGCTGTTTGCCGATGTTCGGGAATTTTTTAATGATCGGCGCTTTGGGGTTCTTAAAGTCAGCCATCCAGATTTCACCGGCATCGAACAGGCTGAACACAAAACGCTGTCCCGGCGCGTCAACCAGGCCGACCACTTTAGAGCGCAACCCATCGCCGTAGTCGGAAGGAATATCGGCAACCAGTTCCAGCGTGTCTGCTGAAAAAACTTTAACGCCACCTGGGGTGTAGTTGGATACGGCGATCAGTTTACCGTCCTGGGAAATCGCCCCGCCGATGCTATTGCCGGCCTGAATGATGCGCTTGTCGATTACGTCCTTGAGCATATCGATTTTGGTTAAGCCGCCGTCCCGGCCGAAAACATAGGCGTAACGTTGATCGCGGGAGAAAACCACGGAAGCGTGGGACAAGTCGCCCAGTTTTTCGATTTTGGCTAAGCGTTTATGTTCGGTGGTGTTGATGATCAGCGCATTGCCGTCTTCCCGTTCGATGACGATGCCCAGGTCGCCGGTGGCGCGCAGATCTGCGATGGCGTTGAAGGAGAATAGCAAGGCTAGAAGGGGGAGTAGTTTGATCATGGTTTTGTAGGTTTCGAGCGGCTAGGACTAAAGTCTACTTGAGCGTAGAGACGAAAGAGCAAAAATAATTAGTGCAAAGTGGTGTGTTTAGGAGGTGGTGGGGTGTAACGATTATCCAAATTCTTGTCGATTTTATCGGCAATACTCTCAACACCTTTAAGCGTTAGTTTTTCATCGCCGCCCTTGGTTTCTGAAATGTAGTTGCCGATTAACTGGCCATCTTTAGTCCTGATTAAGTGTCCCATGATATAGGCGAATAAAAAACTGGGCTTATGCAGTCTACCAACCAATATATAATCCGCGCCTGCGGTTCTGCCAAGTTCCGCAGCGACATCGTTATGGTCAAACAAATAACCGAAACCGCTGTTGGCTTTCTGTTGCGTGGCTAAATCAATTGAAATAATCCGATAACCGGCGCTTTTCAGTTCTTTTTCCAGTAAGGGTTTTATGCTTGCTGTTCTATTAATTTCAGCGGCCGTCCTGGGCTTCATAGTCAAGTCATTGAGTTCGAAATCCAAAATGGCAATGCTTGTTTCAGCATTGACTTGGGTTATTGAAAGAGCGATCAAAAATAAAAAACAATAAGTTTTCATTTGACGGCCTCTCCTAAGGTTTTGTTTCGGACTTGCGTAATATTCCAACCAGCCAAGCTGCTTCATCCCTGTTCATAAATGGCTGCCAAGGCGGCATGGCCGTTCCTTCGCGTCCATTAAGAATGGTTGAAATCAAAAAATCGTCGGGCTTACCGGCCAATGCTTCGGGTAACAGAGCAGGGCCAAGGCCGCCTTTTAATGTCAGTCCATGACACGCTCCGCAATCATGATTGAGCATGTTGCGGAGCGCGCTTTGCCTTTCTGGCGACGGCTCGCCGGCCAAGCTGGCTTTGGCTAAAACAGCTGTAATAACCAACATTAAAAGCGGCAATTTTTTCATGGATGCTACGGTTTTAGCCTGCCATAGTACATCGCAACATTATTAATATCGTCATCGCTTAAGGAGCCGGCGATAGCATTCATAATGTCGGATTTGCGGGTTTTATCCCGGTACTGTTTGAGCGCGGTTTTTAAGTAATCCGCATCGCGTCCGGCCAACGGCGGAAAAGGCGCATCGGCAGACGGCGTTCTAATACCGTGACATTGCGAACAAACCGCCGCCGCTTTTGCCTCGCCCGCATAAATACTGGCTGCATTGACGCTTTGGGCGGATACCAAGCCCAATAGCAGCGATCCTGTAAGAGCTGTTAATCGCATTATTTTGCCCCTTTCATTTCGTCAGGAGAAAGACCGCGAGTCATGTATCTGACGCGACCGTGAGAAAATATACCCGCTGGGCTTTCCATCTGTACGGAAGCCACTTTTTCCAAGGAAACCGAGTCATAAACGACGACTTCGTCACCGCTGTAACCGGCGCTGACATACAGGAACTTACCGTCGGCGCTGTATTCAGGGAAATAAGCATGACCGCCTACATCCAGGGTTTTAACGACTTCCAGGGATTTCTTGTCGATCAGCTGAATGGTGCGGGCGCGACGGTCTTTAGAGATGATGTCCACTGCAACATAAGGTGCATTGGCGTGAGCAGCCGGTGATTCAGTTCCGCCGGAAACCGGAACCTGTTTAACCACTTCCATTTTGTCCAGATCCCAGACGCTGACTACCATTTTGTCGCAGTCGCCGAAGTTGGTGCCGAAACCCAGTGTGCGGCCGTCAACTTCAACCACAGAGCCGCCGCCTACATGAGGAACACAACCGGCTTCCAGTTTCTTGATGATTTTGCGGTCTTTTAGGTCAATTGCAGTAACGATGCTGTCATCATAGGAAGCAACCATGAGTTTGCTGCCGCCATGGGACAGGAAGGCGTCATGCAAATGGCGTCCGACTTTTTCGATTTTGGTGACCGGGAAGCCTTCTTTCAAATCAACTACCCAGACTTGACCGGCGTTTTCCAGCGCGATCGCAAAAATGTCGGCAAACGGTGTGCCGATGATCATGCCGGAATCGGAAGAGACCATTTTGCCGTCTGGATCGACGCCTTCCAGTTCAAAGGTTTTCAAGGGTTCCAAGGTGTCGGCATCAAGAATGACGGCGTTGTGCGGTACATAAGACCCCGCCATGATGTATTTACCGTCGCGGGAAACGCCCAAGCCGGGACCGTTGAATCCGGTTTTAACGCTACGCACGGCTTGCATGGAATATAAATCGACTTTAAAAATTTCCGCCGTATCGGTTTTTACATAAGCCCAGCGAGGGTTCGCGGGGTTGTAGTCGATGATGTGCGCGGCGGTGCCGGTCGGGATTTCACCGATCTGCTTATGGGTAACGCTGTTGATGAACACCGCTTTGGAACCTGAGCCGCGACCGTATTTGCCGCGAGCCGCCACACCGATAACATCATCCATGCTGTTGATTTCATAGGTAGGTTTTGCAGGCAGGGTACTTTCGTCTTTAACATAGACTTTTATCGACGCTTTGATGTCGTCTATGGTCCAAGCCGGATTGGCCTGCTTTGGCGTGGTTTGTAAATGTTTGACCAAGCCGCGAATGTCGTCATCGGATAAACGACCGAAGAACGGAGGCATCAAAGTGTCGAAGCTTCCGGTCATGATCAGGCTGCGTAAAGCTGTAGGGCTGCGGCCTTTCAGACTATCGGCATTCAACCCGGGAGCAATAAACCCGCCGTAGTCCGAGCCGTGGCAGCTGGCGCAATTGTCCTCGTATAATTGGTGCGTGTTTTTGGATGTATCGGAGGTTGCCTGTGCTCCAAAGGGCAAGAGGATAGCGGCTAAGCCGATAAGGACTGACTTGGGTAGGTGTTTTTTTATTGTATTCATTCTGTTGGACTCCAATGTAGTATTGAATCAATATTATCGTGGATGATTGAAAAGCTCAAGTTTGATTTTGGTGTTTGTCTTTTTCCAGGCATTATTGAAATGCTAAGAAAATGCGCTGTGAGCTGATTTTGACAGGTAATCATTGTTGTTAACGCGAGAAAAAACTCATTGTTTCTGCAATTTGTTGTTTTGCATCGTGTAATATTTGTAGAGACATTTGCGGCGTTAAAGGCTGTTTTTCCAGTTTTTGAAAGGCCGGCAGAGTGATGATTAATGGGAGTTCGGTTTTTCCGGGGGATGCCAGAATGTTGTGGTATTTTGCTAATAATACGATGTCATTCAGGTTAAGGTCTTCAGTGGTGCTTGTGAACCAGTTTGTAGACTGTAAGGGAATTTGTCTTAAATTATTCGGAAACCCCCATTTTTCTAAAATAATGGAACCTATTTGTCCGTGTATTTCGCTTATGCAAAGGTCAATATCGGTTGTTTGATAAGTGTCTTCCGGTAGGCTGTCGGCAAAAGTTAAAATGGGAAGCGCGCCGATATTATGTAGAAGTCCTGCGAGTAGTGCTTCGTCAGGATCTATTTTTTGAGTCAGTTGGGCCAGGGTGTAGCTGATACTGGAAACCTTGATGCTTTGTAGCCAGTTATATTGAGTTAGTTTTTTTGTTGATGGTTTTTTGCTTTGGGTTAGGTTGTTCATGCTGAAAGCGGTCACCAGATTGCGTGTAGTCGTAAGTCCCAGTCGGTTGATCGCGTCAAGGCAATTGCTGATCGGGTTCACTGGTCTGTAAATGGGGCTGTTGACGACCTGAATCAGTTTGGCGGAAATAACCGGATCCATATTAACAATTTTGACAATGTCAGCAATTTCGCAATCTTGCTGAATAGCTTTACGCAGTTTTAGTGCTATATCAGGGAAGGTGGGGATTTTAAGTTCGCCCTGAGTGAAATGCTGATAAAAAAGATTAAAAAACGGATTGTCTTGAAGGTGCTCCGAAATTTTTAGTTCATTATCCAGAAGGACAGTCGTAGGTTGGTTTGGCTGAAGTATGGTCTTGGAAATATAGATCACCGTCACGTCTGATCCGGCAATTGCGGTAAAATAATGCAGTTTGCCTGCGGACAGCGGATACAGTGCTTTAAAGGTGTGGGCGCTTATTTCAAGCCCGGAGCCATTATCGGCCTCCATGAAGATATCGCCTTTTACTATATATGTTAAAGAGTCTACTTCAGTTCCTCTGTTAAAAACGATAGCTCCGGGCGTAAAACTGGCGGCGGTAATATGTAATTGCTGTATTTCTTTTTCGGTTAGCAGTTGAGCAACCGGCATCAGTCTTTTTAAAAAAGAGATTGGAATGTTAAGGTTCTTTATTGAGGTGGATTTCTTATCACGGCTAAGTGGAAAATTCGATTTATCATTGCTCGATGTCTGTTGGGGTGTTTTTTTCTTGAAAATGTTCCAGAACATAATGATGGAAAATTCCTATTATAAAGTCAGATTGGTTTCGTTCGTAATCAAGCAATATACAATGAATTTACGAGGAAAGAAGCAGATTGGCGGATTTCCGGATTGTTGGAATCCAAGTGATTGTGGTCTATGTCAAAGATAATTAAGGTCATGTTGATTAGTAAGAACAAGTTATCGTTGTATGGCTAATAATTCTCGACATGCCGTGAAAAACGGTAAATGCCTTTTCGCGTTATTCAATATAGCTTAGTGCGCTGCTGATGATTTACAAGTTCATAAAATAACTTCTTGACGCAGTCTTAAAAGGCTGTAGAATGCGCAGTTCTTCCAGGGCAGGCGCCTTGGCAGAGACAGCAACAAGAAATAAAGTTGGCAAGGATGTTGACAAGCGGACTGAGTAGGTTATAATGGTCGGCTTCATCGGGGTT
>Ga0208125_100090_pt1 | contig 92481 bp, 86 predicted proteins | sample LakWasM128_HOW14_2_FD_183938 | JGI IMG/M metagenome (GOLD analysis project Ga0208125, IMG submission 183938) | Freshwater sediment methanotrophic microbial communities from Lake Washington under simulated oxygen tension - Sediment Metagenome... | ecosystem: Environmental > Aquatic > Freshwater >...
GCGGCCTGGAAACCCTGCAGCTTTCGCTGCCCGCAGTCATCACCACCGACCTGCGCCTGAACGAGCCCCGCTACGTCACCTTGCCCAACATCATGAAGGCCAAGAAAAAGCAGCTCGACACCGTCAAACCCGAAGACCTGGGCGTCGATGTCGCCCCGCGCCTGAAGACCCTGAAAGTCGCCGAACCCGCCAAACGCGGAGCCGGCATCAAGGTGGCCGACGTCGCCGCCCTGGTCGACAAACTCAAGAACGAAGCCAAAGTCATCTAAGGAGCACAAGAAATGACCACCCTCGTTATTGCCGAACACGACAACGCCACCATCAAGGGCGCCACCCTCAACACCGTCACCGCCGCAGCCGCCTGCGGTGGCGACATCCACATCCTGGTGGCCGGCCACAACGCAGGCGCAGCCGCACAAGCCGCCAGCCAGATTGCCGGCGTCGCCAAAGTCATCCACGCCGACGCCCCCGGCCTCGAACACGGCCTGGCCGAGAACGTCGCAGCGCAAGTGCTGGCCATCGCAGGCAACTACAGCCACATCCTGTTCCCCGCCACCGCAGGCGGCAAGAACGTCGCCCCGCGCGTGGCCGCCAAGCTCGACGTCGCCCAGATCAGCGACATCACCAAGGTGGTGAGCCAAGACACCTTCGAGCGCCCCATCTACGCCGGCAACGCCATCGCCACCGTGCAAAGCGCAGACAGCATCAAGATCATCACCGTGCGCACCACCGGCTTTGACGCCGCAGCCGCCACCGGTGGCTCCGCCGCAGTGGAAACCGCAACCGCCACCAACGATGCAGGCAAGAGCAAGTTCATGGGCAGCGAAATCGCCAAGAGCGACCGGCCCGAACTGACCGCCGCCAAGATCATCGTCTCGGGTGGCCGGGCGCTGGGCAGCAAGGAAAAGTTCGACGAAGTCATGACCCCGCTGGCCGACAAGCTGGGCGCTGCTCTCGGCGCCAGCCGCGCAGCGGTGGACGCGGGCTACGCCCCCAACGACTGGCAAGTAGGCCAGACGGGCAAGATCGTGGCGCCGCAGCTGTACGTGGCAGCGGGCATCTCGGGGGCGATCCAGCACCTGGCGGGCATGAAGGACTCGAAGGTGATCGTGGCGATCAACAAGGACCCGGAGGCGCCGATCTTCAGTGTGGCCGACTATGGGCTGGAGGCGGATCTGTTTGCGGCCGTGCCGGAACTGGTCAAGGCGCTTTGACGGGCATTGGATGGCTATCCATGGGATAGCCGCAAGTGCTTATTTGCTAAGCGGTATCGCCATATTCCATGCAAAAGGAGACAACATCCATGGGCATCGACCTTTCCCGCCGCACCCTGGTGCAGGCTGCCTCCGCCGCGTTGGCCAGCGCGGCCCTGCCATCGCTGGCGCAGTCGGCCTGGCCAAGCAAGCCGATCAGGATCATCGTGCCTTACACGGCCGGGGGTTTTACCGACCAGATGGCGCGCCTGCTGCAGGTGGGCCTGCAAAAGCAGCTGGGCCAGCCCGTGGTGATCGACAACAAGCCCGGCGCCAACAGCATCATCGGCGTCGATGCGGTGGCCAAATCGGCGCCCGACGGGCACACCTTCGGCGTGGTGATTCCGGCCTTTACCGCCAACAACACGCTCTACCCCAAGCTGCCCTACAACGCACGCAAGGATCTGGTGGGTGTGTCATTGCTGGGCATTTCGCCGCTGGTGGCGGCCGTGTCCCTCAATGCACCGTTCAAGAACACCAGGGAACTGGTGGCCTACGCCAAGGCCAACCCCGGCAAGGTGAGTTTTGCCTCGTCGGGCAGCGGCTCGGCGGCGCACCTGACCAGCGAGCTGTTCAAGACGCTGACCAAGACCTTCATGGTGCATATCCCGTACCGTGGGGCCACGCCCGCGCTCACCGATCTGCTGGGCGGCCAGGTGCCGCTGTTCCTCGATCCCCCGCCCAACCTGATTCAGCCCGCCAAGACCGGTCGCATCCGTCTGATTGGCGTAGCCAGTGAAAAACGCCTGCCCATCCTGCCCGATGTGCCCACCTTTGTGGAGCAGGGCATTCCAGGCATGCTGGGCAGCACCTGGGCCAGCATGATTGCACCCGCCGGCACGCCGCGCGACATCGTCAAGCGCATGTCGGAGGCGGTCAACCAGATCATCCACAGCGAAGAAACCCGCGCCAAGCTCGAAACCATGGGCACCTTTGCCGAAGGCACAACGCCCGAGGCTTGCGACGCTTTTCTGGCGTCCGAGACCACCAAGTGGGGCAAGGTGATCCGCGAAGCCGGTGTGACGCTGGATTAAGGGCCTGCATCAACAGCCGCCCTTGAACCCAGCGCGCCCCATACCAGTGCCGCCGTGGAACCGGCTTTGCCGGGCCACGGGTGGCGTCCCCCTTTGGGGGATGACGCGAAGCGGCTCAGGGGGCTTCACGTATAGCGTTTGGCCCGCAGGTTCTCTTTCATCTGCTGCAGCACCGGTTGCAGCGAGGGGCCGATGCGCAGTGCCACGCAGGTGGCCAGCACGTCAATCACCAGCAGGTGCAGCAGCCGCGACACCATGGGGCTGTAGCGGTCATAGCCCTCGGGGTGGTCGGCGGCCAGGTGGATATTGCAGGCACTGGCCAGCGGCGAGCCGCTGGCGGTGATGGCGATGGTGGTGGCGCCGTTCTTGCGCGCAATGTCGGCGGCGTCCATCAGGTCGCGCGTGCGGCCCGAGTTGGAGATGATCACCGCGCAATCGCCCGGGCCGAGCAGGGTGGCGCTCATCACCTGGATATGGCCGTCGCTGGTGGCGATCGAGGTCACGCCCAGGCGAAAGAACTTGTGCTGCGCGTCCTGCGCCACGAAGCCGGAATTGCCCGCGCCATAGAACTCGATGCGCTTGCCGGCCTTCCAGGTGCTGGTGATGGCTTCAGCGGCGCGTTCGATGGCCCCGGTGCTGGCGGCGTTGCGGTATTGCAAAAAGGCCGCCACGGCGTTGTCCACCACCTTCACCAGCACATCGCCGGTCTTGTCGTCCACATCCACGCTGCGGTGGATGAAGGGCACGCCCTCGCTCACGCTGCCGGCCAGCTTGAGCTTGAAGTCGGCCAGCCCGTCATAGCCCATGCTGCGGCAAAAGCGCACCACGGTGGGCTTGCTGACGTGGGCGCGCTCGGCCAGCTCGCGCACGGGCAGGCGGGCAAACGCGCGGGCGTCGGCCAGCACCAGCCGGCCCACGCGTTGCTCGGCGGGGGCCAGGGAGGGCAGGGAGGCGGTGATGCGGTCCAGCATGTCAATTCCACGGAAAAACAGAAACGATGTCACGACAATGTAACTTGGTTTCATGGCGAGAACGGTCGCGGTAACGGGCCGTCTACACTTGCGGATTGCCGTCGCCCCGGCAAAACATGCGTGGGCGCCGGCTTGTCCACCGCCCACTCCATGAGACTTTCGCCATGAATCAGCTTGACGCCCTCAAACAGTTCACCACCGTGGTTGCCGACACCGGCGACTTCAAGCAGCTGGCGCAGTTCCAGCCCCAGGACGCCACCACCAACCCCTCGCTGATCCTCAAGGCGGTGCAAAAGCCCGAATACGCGCCCCTGCTGCAGTCCACGGTGGCCCAGTGGAAGGATCGCCCCATGGACGAGGTGATCGACCGCCTGCTGGTGCGCTTTGGCTGCGAGATCCTGGCCACCATCCCGGGGCGCGTATCCACCGAGGTCGATGCACGCCTGAGCTTTGACACCAGCGCCACCGTGACGCGGGCCGAACGCATCATCGAGCTGTACCAGGCGCAGGGCATTCATATCGACCGCGTGCTCATCAAGGTGGCTGCCACCTGGGAGGGCATCAAGGCCGCAGAAAAGCTGGAGCAGCGCGGCATCCACACCAACCTCACGCTGCTGTTCTCGTTCTGCCAGGCCGTGGCCTGCGGGCAGGCCAGGGTGCAGCTGATCTCGCCGTTCGTGGGCCGCATCTACGACTGGTACAAGAAGCAGGCCGGCGCCAGCTGGGACGAGGCCGCGCGCAGCGGTGCCAACGACCCCGGCGTGCAATCGGTCACGCAGATCTACAACCATTACAAGCATTTCGGCATCGCCACCGAGGTGATGGGTGCGAGCTTTCGCAATGTTGGCCAGATCACCGCACTGGCGGGCTGCGACCTGCTGACCATTGCGCCTGAGCTGCTGGCGCAGCTGGCGGCCTCCGATGCGCCCTTGCAACCGGCGATCAATGCCGACGCCGCACGTGCCATGCCGCTGCCTGCGGTCCAGTACGACGAGGCGGGTTTCCGCTTCGCGCTGAATGAAGATGCCATGGCCACCGAGAAGCTGGCCGAGGGCATCCGCAGCTTTGCGGCCGATGCCGTGAAGCTGGAAAAACTCATCCAGGCGGCCTGATTGCATGCGTTGACCTCGGTATCTGGCGCTCGCGCCGGTCTTGCCGGGGCTCGTACACTTGCGCACCCTGCCTGGAGTTCGGGCAACAGGAATTGATCCATGCACGCAGTTGTCATCAGCGGAACCGGCATTTACCAGCCCCCGCACACCATCACCAATGCCGAGCTGGTTGAATCCTTCAACCGCCATGTGGACCAGGAAAACGCGCGCTTTGCCGACGATATTGCGGCCGGCGTGCGTGCGCCCCTGACCTATTCCAGCGTCGAATTCATCGAAAAGGCCTCGGGCATCCAGCAGCGCTATGTGCTGGAAAAAACCGGCGTGCTGGACCCCGCGCGCATGTACCCGCGCTTCACCGAGCGGCCCGACGATCAGCTGTCATTGATGGCCGAGATTGCCGTGGAGGCCGCGCGCCAGGCGCTGGACGCCGCATGCAAGACCGGCGACCAGATCGATGCCGTGCTGTGCTCGGCGGCCAACATGCAGCGCGCCTACCCCGCCATGGCCATCGAGATCCAGCAGGCGCTGGGGGCCGGTGGCTATGGTTTCGACATGAACGTGGCCTGCTCGTCGGCCACCTTTGCGATCGAGCAGGCCGTCAACGCCGTGCGCACGGGCAGCGCGAAATGCGTGCTGGTGGTCAACCCCGAGATCACCTCGGGCCACCAGGCATGGAACGACCGCGACTGCCATTTCATCTTTGGCGATGTCTGCACGGCGCTCATCATCGAGCGGGCCGACTGCGCCACAGCGGCCGACCAGTGGGAGGTGGTGGGCACCAAGCTGGTCACCCAGTTCTCCAATGCCATCCGCAACAATTTCGGGTTTCTCAACCGCAGCGAGGACAGCGATCCGAACGCGCGCGACAAGACCTTCCGCCAGGAAGGCCGCAAGGTCTTCAAGGAAGTGGTGCCGCTGGCCGCCGCCCACATCGAGGCCCATCTGGCGGCGCTGGACCAGGCGCCCACGGCGGTGCGCCGCTACTGGCTGCACCAGGCCAACCAGGGCATGAACCAGCTGGTCATCAAGAAGCTGGTGGGCGCGGACGCGGGCGCCGATGTGGCGCCCCTGATCCTGGACGAGTTCGCCAACACCGCATCGGCCGGTTCCATCATCGCCTTCCACAAGCACCGGGCCGATCTGGCGGCCGGCGACCTGGGCGTGATCTGCTCCTTTGGCGCGGGTTACTCCATCGGCAGCGTGGTGGTGCGCAAACGCTGACCTGCACAACTCCCCGAGGACTGTGATAGCGCAGCCTCGGGCGTTCCGCGGCATTGCTTTTCTTGCCAACCACCGAACTATTGGCAGCGAAATGACGCCTTGTGGCCCATCCCGAGCGCAACTACCACCGGTTTGCGCGGCTTGTGCGGGTCATCTTTGACCGGGTGCAGCTGGATTGAAGGCATAAGGCACGGGCGAAACCCGTCACAACAACCAAAGGTCACCCCGCAGGCAAGCGCATCCCCACCCGCAACCCCTTCGGCACCAGTCCCTCGGCCACCGTCCGCCCCCCGTGGCGCAGCGCGATCTCTTCCACGATCGACAGCCCCAGCCCGCATCCCCCCGCCTTGTCCGATCCGCGCCAGAAGCGCGCAAACAGGTCGCCCAGGTGCTCGGCAGGCACGCCCGGCCCGTCGTCTTCCACCACCAGCAGCGCCCAGTGCCCGGGCGCTTCGTGGCCCACACGTACCGTCACGGTGGCGCCGGGGTCGGCGTAATGCAGCGCGTTGTCGATGAGGTTGTTGAGCGCCTCGCGCAGCAGCAGCGGGTGGCCCTGCGCGGGCAGGTGGTCCACGCCCTCGTAGCCCAGGTCCATGCCCTGGGCCAGTGCGCGGGCGGCCCATTCGCGGGCCACCTCGCGGGCCAGCGCGGCCAGGTCGATGGACTGCATCTCCACGTTCGATTCCGAGCGCGCCAGCTGCAGCAGCTGGTGCACCAGGTGGGCACTGCGTTGCGCGGCCGACAGCACCTTTTGCAAGCGGGCCTGCACGGCGGGTTCATGGCTTTCGTGCAGGGCCAGCTCGGTCTGGCCGATGAGGCCGGCGAGCGGCGTGCGCAATTGGTGGGCGGCGTCGTTCAAAAAGCGCTTTTCCTTTTGCTGGCCGCGCGCCACGGTCTCCAGCAGGCGGTTGATGGTGCTGGCCAGCGAATGCACTTCTTGCGGGGCGGAGGTCAGCTCGATGGGCGGCAGCGGCGTGGTGCCCGTGTGGGGCAGTGCACGCGCGCGCTCGATCTGCGCCTCCAGGCGCTTGAGGGGCTGCAGTCCGCGCAGTACGCCCGCGTACACCACGGCACTCAGGGCAAGGCCCATCAAGCCCATGGGGAACACCATGCGCTCCAGCAGCTCTTGCGCAATGCGCTCGCGCACGGTGAGGCTCTGGGCCACCTGCACGCGCAGGCGCTGGCGGGTGGAGGCGGTGCCGTAATCCACATCCAGCAAGGCCACGCGCACCGGTTTGTCGTCCACCCGCGCTTGGTACAGAAACGCCTCGCCCACGGCCACATCGACCTGGGGCGGTGGCGGCAGCTGTGCGTTGCCCAGCAGGAAGCGCCCGGGCGGGGATGACACCATGTAGCTAATGGGGTCGGCCGGGTCTTGCTCCAGGATGTCCTGCGCGGCCTTCGGAAAATCCACCAGCAGCCCGTCGCCGATCGGTTTGATCTGCCGCGCCAGCGCCCGCACCGACTGGGTCAGTGTCTGGTCAATGCCCTTCTCGCCGTTTTGCAGCGCAATGCGCCACGCCAGAAACCCGCCCGACAACCACAGCACCAGCTGCGGCAGCAGCAGCCACAGCAGCAGCTTGCGCTGCAGGGATACGCCGGGGACCTGCCGCACGTCAATGGCCCGAGGCGCAGCGCCTCGGAAGGGAGGAGGGCATTTTCATGGCTTGGCGAGCATGTAGCCCAGGCCGCGGATATTGCGGATGTTCAGGGGCGATGCGTCCAGCTTCTTGCGCAGGCGGTGCACATACACCTCCAGCGCATTGGAGTTCAGAGGGGCCGCGGTTTGCCCGGGCTCGGGCGGGCTGGCGCGCCAGGCGGCCAGCACATCGTCGCGCGTGACGACTTCGCCGCAGCGGTGGGCCAGCAGTTCCAGCAGCTCCCACTCGCGCTGGGTCAGCTCCAACAGGTCGCCGTTCAGCGCGGCGGCATGGCTGGCGTGGTCCAGCACCAGGGGGCCGATGGTGGTGCTGGCGACGCCCGCCGCGCTGCTGGCCTGGGTGAAGGCGGGCTGCCGTGCGCGGCGCAGCATGGCCTGCAGGCGGGCCTGCAGCTCCTGCATGTTGAAGGGCTTGGTGATGTAGTCGTCGGCCCCGGCGTTCAGGCCCAGCACGCGGTCATCGACACCATCGCGGGCCGTGAGGATCAGCACGGGCAAGCCGGTGATACGCGCGCGGGCCCAGACCAGCAGCTCCATGCCGTCGGCGCCCGGCAGGCCCAGGTCCAGGATGATGCCGTCCACCGCCTGCGCCTGCAAAAGCGCCATGGCCTGCGCCACGCTGCTGGCCGCGCAGACGCTGTAATCGAGTTGTTTGAGCTGGCCGGTGAGCGCGTCGAGCAGGAGGGCGTCGTCTTCGACAATCAGTATCGTGGCCATGGATTGAGCATAACAAAGGCCCCCGCAACGGACCCGCTGCGGCCTGGCCGCGACTCTCAGGGAAAGCCCTGAGAGTTAAATTAATTATTGTAATTAAAGTACCGGCTGCGCTGAGCGACATGGGATTCAAGGCGCAGCACGAGATTCTGACAACAACGTCGAGGAGACAAGGGTATGTGGAAGATGGCAAAGATCGCCGCACTGGCGGTGGGCCTGGCGGCAGCGATGTCCGCCAGTGCCGGGGAGGTCGAGGTCCTGCACTACTGGACTTCGGGCGGTGAAGCCAAGTCGGCTGCCGAACTCAAGAAGATCATGCAGGGCAAGGGCCACACCTGGCGCGACTTTGCCGTGGCCGGTGGTGGTGGCGACAGCGCCATGACGGTGCTGAAAAGCCGCGTGATCTCGGGCAACCCGCCCTCGGCCGCGCAGACCAAGGGCCCGGCCATTCAGGAGTGGGCCTCCGAAGGCGTGCTGGCGAATGTCGATGCGCTGGCCAAGACCGAAAAGTGGGACGAGGTGCTGCCCAAGGTGGTCGCCGACGTGATGAAGTACAAGGGCAGCTACGTGGCCGCCCCCGTCAATGTGCACCGCGTGAACTGGCTGTGGGCCAGCTCCGATGCGCTCAAGAAGGCGGGCGTGGCGAGCATGCCCAAGACCTGGGACGAGTTCTTTGCCGCTGCCGACAAGCTCAAGGCCGCAGGCCTGATTCCGGTGGCCCATGGCGGCCAGAACTGGCAGGACTTCACCACCTTTGAATCCGTGGTGCTGGGTGTGGGCGGTGCCAAGTTCTACCAGGACGCGCTGGTCAAGCTGGACGACAAGGCCATCCACAGCGACACCATGAAGAAGTCGCTGGAGACCTTCCGCCGCATCAAGACCTACACCGACCCGGGCGCTTCCGGCCGCGATTGGAACCTGGCCACGGCCATGCTCATCCAGGGCAAGGCGGGCTTTCAGCTGATGGGCGACTGGGCCAAGGGCGAGTTCATTGCGGCGGGCAAGGCGCCGGGCAAGGAGTTTCAGTGCGCGGCGGCACCGGGCGCGGCGGGTGCGTTCACCTTCAACGTGGATTCGTTCATCCTGTTCAAGCTCAAGGACGCAGCGGCCCAGAAGGCGCAAAGCGACCTGGCCAGCTCCATCATGAGCCCCGAGTTCCAGGAGGTGTTCAACCTCAACAAGGGCTCGATCCCTGTGCGCACCGGACAGAAGATGGACAAGTTCGACGACTGCGCCAAGGCCTCGGCCAAGGACTTTGCTGACACTGCCAAGAGCGGTGGCCTGGTGCCCAGCGTGGCCCATGGCATGGCGATTGCGCCTGCCACCGAAGGGGCGATCAAGGATGCCGTCAGCCAGTTCTGGAACGACGACAAGGTGAGCGTCGCCGACGCCATGAAGAAGATCGCGACCGCCGCGAAGACCAAGTAAGCCGTGTACGACACACGCACCTACACGCACTAAAACCAACCCCAGAGGGATCCCATCATGACGACAAGAAACCGCCTGACGGCGGTGGCTTTGGCCGCCGCATGCGCGAATGGCGCCTTTGCCATGGAAGCAGCAGGCTTTGAGTTCAACGGCTACTCCCGCGGTGGCCCCGTGTTCAACCACTCGGACGGCGTCAAGGGCAACCTGACGCTGGGCGGCGAACTGCAGAAATACCGCCTGGGCAACGAGGGCGACAACGGCATCGAAGTCAACTTCGCCAAGGGCTTCGAAGCCGGTGGCGTGAAGTGGAAGGTGAACTACATGCCCGCCAAGTGGGGCAGCGGCGACATCAGCACCGAGCAGGCGTTTGTGGAGATGAGCGGCTTCGCGTTTGCGCCCGAAGCCAGGTTCTGGGCCGGCCAGCGCCGCCTGCGTATCCAGGACGTGCACATCGTCGATTACTTCTTGCTGAACTATGGCGACAACATCGGTGCCGGCGTCACCGACATTCCCGTCGGCGGCATGAAGCTGGGCCTGGGCGTGTTCACCGGCGACAAATTTGACCGCGGCCTGCCCAACAACGTGAAGGCGCACCGCATCAACGCCGACCTGTCCGAGATCAATACCAACCCCGGCGGCAAGCTGCGGGTGCTGCTGACGGCGGTGGGCGGCAAGAACCAGGTGGGCGGCGGTTCGGGGTCCGGCATCTCGCTGATGCACACGCAAAAGGAGTTTGTGCTGCCCAGCATCAGCAACACGCTGTACCTGCAGACCTCGCGCGGCCATGCCCGCATCGACGGGGAGTTCGAGGCCATCGAGGGCACCAGCGCGGGCAAGCGCGCCACCCGTATCGCCGATTCCATTCACTGGCAAAGCGGCCCGTTTGGCGGCCAGGCCCTCATCGGCTACCAGACCAACAAGGCGGATCTGACCGGCGTGGAGACCAAGGACTTCTCGCTGGGCGGCCGGGGTTCCTACGCGTTCAGCAAGAACTTCAAGGGCTTGGTGGAGCTGTCCACCACCACCCGCAAGGGCTCGGGCGCCGACCAGCGCCTGACCAAGGCCACGCTGGCAGGCGCCCTGGCCATGTCGGAAGACTTCTGGTCGCGCCCCGAGCTGCGCCTGTATGTGACCAAGGCCAACTGGAACCAGGCGGCCGCAGTGGCCAACGCAGGCAGCTTTGGCGCCAATGGCAAGACCTCGCGCACGCTGGTGGGCGTGCAGTACGAGGTGTGGTGGTAAGCCGTTGAGTGTGTGAGTTACTCCGAGGTGACTTTGTTCTTTGGTGCGCACCGGGTGTGCGCCCACTTTTTCCCATGCAGGTGCCACATGCCCACAATTTTCCGCTGCCATGAAAAATGACCGCCATGCACCGTTGCTGAGCGGGTCGCTTCTTCCTGAAGGGGGTGCCCGGTGATGCCCAAGAATTCTCTGGAGAGCTGGCTGCCCAAGCTGGTGGTCGCCCCGGCCTTTGTGCTGGGCTTCGCCTTTATCTATGGCCTGATGGTCTGGAGCGGGGTGCTGAGCCTGTCCGCCTCGCGCATGCTGCCCAACTACGAGTGGGTCGGTCTGGCGCAATACGAAAAACTCTGGGCGATGGACCGCTGGTGGGTCGCGCTCAAAAACCTGGGCATCTTCGGCGTGGGCTACGTGGGTGGCTCGCTGGCCATTGGCGTGTTGCTGGCCGTGCTGCTGGACCAGAAGATCCGTGCCGAGGGTGCTTTGCGCACCATCTACCTGTACCCCATGGCCCTGTCGTTCGTGGTCACGGGCACGGCCTGGAAGTGGCTGCTCAACCCCAGCCTGGGCCTGGAGAAACTGATGCAGGACTGGGGCTTCACGAACTTCACCTTTGGCTGGCTGGTGGACACCGAGATGGCCATCTACTGCGTGGTCATCGCCGGCATCTGGCAAAGCGCGGGCTTTGCCATGGCGCTGTTCCTGGCCGGGCTGCGCGGCATCGATGACAGCATCATCAAGGCCGCGCAGGTCGATGGCGCCTCGCTGCCGCGCATCTACTGGCGTATCGTGCTGCCGGCACTGCGGCCGGTGTTCTTTTCCACGCTCATGGTGCTGTCGCACCTCGCGATCAAGAGCTTTGATCTGGTGATGGCGCTCACCGCTGGCGGCCCCGGCTTTGCCACCGATGTGCCCGCCACCTTCATGTACACCATGTCGTTCTCGCGCGGCCAGATTGGCCTGGGCGCGGCCAGCGCCACCATGATGCTGGCCACCGTGGCGGCCCTGGTGATTCCTTACCTTTACAGCGAACTGCGGAGCAAGCCCCATGACCGCTAATTCCTCGGTGTCTCCCTCCCTTTTCCCGTCGCTGGGGCGCCTGCTGGTCTATGGCGTGCTGGCCCTGGCCACTGCGTTCTTCCTGCTGCCGCTGTATGCGATGCTGGTCACCTCGTTCAAGGACGCCGAGGAGATCCGCAGCACCTCGCTGCTGGCACTGCCCGCCGCGCTGAACGGGTCGGCCTGGGGCACGGCCTGGCAGAGCGCCTGCACGGGCGTGGACTGCAATGGCCTGCGCCCGTTCTTCTGGAACTCGGTGGCCATGGCCGTGCCGGCCGTGCTGATCTCCACCGTGTGGGGCGCGCTCAACGGCTATGTGCTGAGCCTGTGGAAGTTTCGCGGCAGCGACACCCTGTTTGGCCTGCTGCTGTTTGGCGTGTTCATGCCCTTCCAGGTGGTGCTGCTGCCCATGAGCCAGGTGCTGGGCTGGCTGGGGCTTTCCAGCTCCATCACCGGGCTGGTGCTGGTGCACTGCCTGGCCGGGCTGGCGGGCACCACGCTGTTCTTTCGCAACTACTACGCGGCCATCCCCAAGGAGCTGGTGAATGCGGCACGCATGGACGGCGCAAGCTTCTGGCAGATCTTCTGGCGCATCGTGCTGCCGCTGTCCACGCCCATCGTCATGGTCACGCTGATCTGGCAGTTCACCAACATCTGGAACGACTTCCTGTTTGGCGTGGTGTTCTCGGGCACCGAGTCCAAGCCCATCACCGTGGGCCTGAACAACCTGGCCAACACCAGCAGCAGTGTGAAGGCCTACAACGTGGACATGGCGGCCGCCATCATCGCGGGCCTGCCCACGATGGTGATCTATGTGCTGGCGGGTAAATTTTTTGTGCGCGGGCTGACGGCCGGCGCAGTGAAGGGATAAATCATGGCGTCATCACTCGACATCGCAGGCATCAACAAGCGCTTTGGCAAGGGCGACAAAAGCGTGGAGGTGCTGCGCAAGGTGGACATCCACGTGGCCCCCGGCGAGTTCCTCATCCTGGTCGGCCCCTCGGGCTGCGGCAAATCCACGCTGCTCAACATCATTGCGGGGCTGGATGAGCCCACCGAGGGCGAGATCCGCATCGGCGGCAAGAACGTGGTGGGCATGCCCCCGCGCGACCGCGACATCGCCATGGTGTTCCAGAGCTATGCGCTGTACCCCACCTTGAGCGTGGCCGACAACATCGGCTTTGCGCTGGAGATGCGCAAGATGCCCAAGGCCGAGCGCCAAAAGCGCATCGACGAAGTGGCGGCCATGTTGCAGATCAGCCACCTGCTGGACCGCCGGCCCAGCCAGCTCTCGGGCGGGCAGCGCCAGCGCGTGGCCATGGGCCGGGCGCTGGCGCGCCAGCCGCAGCTCTTTTTGTTCGACGAGCCGCTGTCTAACCTGGACGCCAAGCTGCGCGTGGAGATGCGCGCCGAAATCAAGCGCCTGCACCAGGCCAGCGGCATCACCAGCGTGTACGTCACGCACGACCAGGTCGAGGCCATGACGCTGGGCTCGCGCATCGCGGTCATGAAGGGCGGTGTGGTACAGCAGCTGGGCACGCCGGACGACATCTACAACCGCCCGGCCAACACCTACGTGGCCACCTTCATTGGATCGCCCACCATGAACCTGCTGCGCGGTGCGGCCACGGGCGGGCAGTTTGGCATCCAGGGCGCGGCCCTGAACCTGGCAGCCCCCGCCAGTGTCAACGAGGTGCTGCTGGGCGTGCGCCCCGAGCACCTGGTGATGCAGGACAGAGCCCCCTGGCGCGGCCGCGTCAGCGTGGTCGAGCCCACGGGCCCCGACACCTATGTGATGGTGGACACGGCCGCGGGCAGCGTCACGCTGCGCACCGATGCCCAGACCCGCGTGCAGCCCGGCGACGCCGTGGGCCTGGCGGTGGAGCCCGCCAACGCCCACTGGTTTGACGCCAGCAGCGAAAATCGGCTGGCGTGATCCGCGCGGCGTGAACGCCGCCGGGCACCCGCCTTCTCTGCCGTCTGTTTGCTATTGAAACAGTAGCTTCTAGCGCATGTACTACGAGTGCTAGCAGCTGTTTTTGCTTAAAACACCGCATGACACCCCTGCGCCTGCTGGCCGACATTGGCGGCACCAACATCCGCCTGGCCTGGCAAGACCAGCCCGATGGCCCCCTGCACGACACCCGTGTGCTGCCCTGCGCACAGTTCCCCACGGTGGATGCCGCCCTGTCGGCCTACCTGGCCGAGGTGAACATCGCCACCCCCCGCGAGGCTGCTTTTGGCATCGCCAACCCGGTCACGGGCGATGCCATCCGCATGACCAACCACAGCTGGAGCTTTTCGCAGCGCGCCGTGCGCGAGGCGTTTGGTTTTGAGCGGCTGGTGGTCATCAACGACTTCACCGCGCTTGCGCTGGCGCTGCCCCTGCTCACCCCTGCGCAGCTGCGCCCGGTGGGCGGCGGCGCGGCCGTGCCGGGCGCCGCGATTGCGCTGCTGGGCCCGGGCACGGGCCTGGGCGTGTCGGGGCTAGTGTTTCCGCCCGGCTCCAGCCTGGGGGTGCCGCTGTCGGGCGAGGGCGGTCATGTCACGCTGGCCGCGCAGACCCGGCGCGAATTCGATGTGCTGGGCATCCTGCAAGAGCGCTACGGCCACGTGTCGGCCGAACGCGCCGTGTGTGGTGCCGGGCTGGTCGACCTGTACCACGCGCTGCGCCGGCTGGCTCAGCGCGGCGGCAAGGAGATCAGCTCGGCCGCGCAGGTGACTGAGCTCGCGCTGCAGGCCAACGACCCGCTGGCGCTGGAGGCGCTGGAGCTGTTCTGCGGCTTCCTGGGCAGCGTGGCGGGCAACCTGGCGCTTACGCTCGGGGCGCGCGGTGGTGTCTTCATCGGCGGCGGCATGGTGCCACGCCTGGGCACTTGGTTTGACCAGTCCCCGTTCCGCGCACGGTTTGAATCCAAGGGGCGGTTCCAGTCCTACCTGGCCTCCATGCCCTGCTGGGTCATCGACCCCGGCGCCACGCCCGCGCTGCACGGTGCCTCGCGCGCGCTGGACATTGCGGGTACAGACCCATGAGCGGCAGCCCGGCGAGCGCACCGCTCCCTATGCTGCGGCCCACCGGCGTGCACCATGTGGCCATCATCGCCAGCGACTACGCGCGCTCGCGCTGCTTCTACACCGAAGTGCTGGGCCTGCAGGTGGTGCACGAGCATTACCGCGCCGAGCGGCAGTCGTACAAGCTCGACCTCCAACTGCCCGACGGCACGCAGGTGGAGTTGTTTTCTTTCCCCCACCGGCCCGCACGCCCTTCTTACCCCGAGGCCTGCGGCTTGCGCCACCTGGCCCTGCGCGTGGCCGACATGGAGGCCAGCGTGGCTGCCCTGATGGCACATGGCGTGGCCGTGGAGCCGGTGCGCACGGACCCGTTCACGGGGGCGCTGTTCACGTTTTTTGCCGACCCGGATGGGTTGCCGATCGAGCTGGTGGGGCCTGTGCCCGCCTCCCGCTGATCTGTCTGCGATCAGAGAAAAAGGCCCTGGCGGGCCTTTTTCCGTGTCACATCTCTTCACTCCAGCAATACCCATCGCGCGCAATCATCGCGCTCGCGGCACGCGGGCCCCAGCTGCCGGCGGGGTAGGGGCGGGGGCCGGTGGGGTCGTTCTTCCAGTATTGCAGGATGGGCTCCACCCAGCGCCAGGCTTCCTCCTGCTCGTCGCTGCGCACGAACAGGTTCAGGCGGCCGGCAATCACGTCCAGCAGCAGGCGTTCGTAGGCGCCCACCCGTTCGGTGCCAAAGCGCTGGTCAAAGTCCAGGTTCAAGTGCACCTGCGACAGCGCGGGCTCGGCCTGGCGCTGGGCCGCGCCCTGGGCCATCAGGTGCAGCTCCAGTCCGTCCTTGGGCTGCAGGTTGATCACCAGGCGGTTGGCCGCGCCTGCAGGCGTCTTGAAAATGGGGTGCGGCACCGGCCGGAAGTTGATGACGATGTGCGCGTCGCGCCCCGCCAGCCGCTTGCCGGTGCGAATGTAGAACGGCACGCCCGCCCAGCGCCAGTTGCTGATCTCGGTGCGCAGCGCCACAAAGGTCTCGGTGTTGCTGGCGGCGGCCACGCCCTGTTCTTGCGCGTAGCCGGGCACGGGCTGGCCCTGGAGGTTGCCCGCCGCGTATTGCCCACGGATCACATGCTGGCCGATGGTTTCCTGCGTCCAGGGCTTGAGCGACTGCAGCACCTTGAGCTTTTCGTCGCGGATGGCGTTGGCGCTGGAGTTGATGGGGGGCTCCATGCCGATCGCGCACAGCAGCTGCAGCGCATGGTTCTGCACCATGTCGCGCAGCGCGCCAGTCTGGTCGTAGAACGCGCCGCGCGACTCCACGCCCAGCTCTTCGGCCATCGTGATCTGGATGTTGGCAATCGTCTCGCGGCGCCACAGGGGCTCGAACAAGGCGTTGCCAAAGCGCAGCGCGAACAGGTTCTGCACCGAGGGCTTGCCCAGGTAGTGGTCGATGCGGAAGACCTGCTCTTCTTTCAGCACCCGGCGCAATGTGTCGTTGATGGCCTGGTTGGACTGCAGGTCGTGGCCCAGGGGTTTTTCCAGCACCACGCGGGTGGTGGGGCCGTTCAGTCCCACGGCGGCGATCTGTTCGCACACATTGGTGAACAGGCTGGGCGCGGTGGCCACGTACATCACCACCGAATCCGCCCCGCGCGCCTTCAGGGTGTCGGCCAGGCGCTCATAGTCCTGGGTGTTGGCCAGGTCCATGCGCAGGTAGTGCAGCAGCGCGGCAAAGCGTGCGAACTCGTCCGGACTGGGGCGCTTGGCCAGTTCCACGCCGTCGAACCGCGACTGGATCAGGCTGCGGTATTGTTCGTCGTTCAGGTCGTCGCGCGCCACCGCGATGATGCGCCCCCCCTCGGGCAGCGTGCCATGCCGGAAGGCCTGAAACAATGCGGGCATCAGCTTGCGCCAGGCAAGGTCGCCGGTGCCGCCGAACAGGACGAGGTCAAAACTCATGGTGTCTCCGTGATGGGGTGGTTCGTTTTGTTGCCCGGGATTGTAATAACGTTACATGGTTTTCCGATGGAAGATGCCGTTTTTCTATTGCTTGTAACCCAAAAGAACCTGTTCATGAGTTATTTTTGTGTGTAATCAAGTTACTATTCTGCCGCTTTTCACCCTACCCGTTTGATGACCATGCCCCTTCGTTGCGACCAGTCTGCGCTATGGCCCCAGTTGGCAGCCCACTATTCCTCCCACGGCCAGTACCTGGACATGCGCCAGGCGTTTGCGCAGGACGCCCAGCGGTTTGCCGGCTTCAGCCAGTCGGCCCCGCATGTGTTTGCCGATCTGTCCAAGAACCTGTGGGATCGCGACACCGAAGCGCTGTTGCTGGACCTGGCCCGCGATTGCGGCCTGGCGCAGCATCGCGACGCGATGTTTGCGGGCGAGGCCATCAACACCACCGAAAACCGCGCCGTGCTGCACACGCTGCTGCGCCGCCCTGCGGGCCTGGTCCTGCCCGGTGATGTGCCCGAGACCGCGCAGCGCCTGGCCGGCGTGCACCACACGCTCGATGCCATGCTGCAGTACGCCGAGCAGGTGCGCAGCGATGCTGCCATCACCGACGTGGTGAACATCGGCATCGGCGGGTCGGACCTGGGCCCGCACATGGCTGTGCGTGCGCTCGAAGAGTTCCGCATCCCCGGCAAGCGCTTTCACTTTGTCTCGAACGTGGATGGCCACGAGCTGCACCATGTGCTCCAAGGCCTGCGGCCCGAGAGCACGCTGTTCCTCGTGGCGTCCAAGACCTTCACCACGGCCGAGACCATGATGAATGCGCACTCGGCGCTCACTTGGTTTGCCGCCCAGGGCGGGCGCGACGTGGCGCGGCACTTTGCAGCGCTCACCACCAACATCGAGGCTGCGGGTGCGATGGGCATCACCACCACCTTCGGCTTCTGGGACTGGGTGGGCGGCCGCTACTCGCTGTGGTCGGCGATTGGCCTGCCCATTGCCATCGCGATTGGCGCGCAGGGTTTCCGTGACTTTCTTGCGGGAGCCCATGCCATGGACGAGCATTTCCGCACCGCGCCGCTGGCGCAGAACCTGCCCGTGCGCCTGGGCCTGCTCGATGTCTGGTACCGCAACTTCCATGGCTTTACCAGCCGCTGCATCGCGCCCTACCATGCGGCGCTGGGTCGCTACTCGGCCTACCTGCAGCAGCTGGAGATGGAGAGCAACGGCAAGCGCGTGGCGCAGGACGGCAGCCTGCTTACCTGCGTCACATCGCCCGTGCTGTGGGGCGAGCCAGGCACCAATGGTCAGCATGCGTTCTTCCAGATGCTGCACCAGGGCGCTGACGTGCTGCCGCTGGAGATCGTGGCCGTGCGCAAGGCATCTCACCCGCTGCCGGGCCACCAGCAAAAGCTGCTGGCCAACGCGCTGGCGCAAACGCAGGCGCTGATGGTGGGCAAGGCCAGCGACGACGGCCACCGGCACTTTCCGGGCAACCGTCCCAGCACGCTCATGCTGCTCGAAGCCCTCACCCCCGCATCGCTGGGCGCGCTGATTGCGCTGCAGGAGCACCGCGTGTTTGTGAGCGGCAGCCTGTGGGGCATCAACAGCTTTGACCAGTGGGGCGTGGAGCTGGGCAAGGTGCTGGCCAGGGACCTGGAAGCGCGCTGGGACAGCGGCGACGTTACCGGGCTCGATGGATCGACGGCGGGCTTGCTGCAGAGGTTGCGCGCGGCCCCTGCAGCCTGGGAGATCGTCAACAGGCTCTGAGGCTGGCGCGGGGATTCAGCGCTGGAAGAAGTTCACCGGCAGTCCCGCAACGCCCGCCTCCACGCTGAACAGCGAGCCCGCAGGAGTCGCTGTCTTCTGCTCTTGAACAGGCCTGCCTGCACCTGCCGATGTGATGTACAGCGTGCTCAAGTCTTCCCCGCCAAAGCACACCATGGTCGGGCACTGTACCGGCACCGCGATGCGCTGCAAGACTGCGCCCGCTGGCGAGAGCTGCAGCACGCAAGCCCCTTCATACATCGCTACCCAGTAATTCCCCTCCACATCCACCGCCGCGCCATCGGGCCGGCCGCCGTAGGGTTGGCCTTCCACCTTGCGGTCGAACCGCACCCAGGGGCGCCGGTGGGTGATTTCGCCTGTGGCCACGTCAAAGTCGAACCGGTCAATGCGGTGCTCCGGCGTGTTCGACCAGTACAGCGTGCGGTTGTCGGGGCTGAAGGCCAGGCCGTTGGCGGTGAAGTTGTCGCCCGCCATGTGGCGCACGCTATAGCCCGTGGCGCTGGCCGGGTCGGCCTGCAGGCGCCACAGCGCGGCATGGGGTGCGGTGCGGGGGGTGATGACCGAGCCCGCCCAGAAGCGGCCTGCGCTGTCGCAGCGGCCGTCGTTCAGGCGCAGCACGGTGGTGTCGTGCTGCTCGGGCGGCAGCAGGGCCAGGCAGGTGAGGGCGGTCGGGTCTGCGCTGTCCTTCGCCGTATCCAGAAGATAGAAACCGTTCCGTAACCCGATTACTAATCGACCATCGGCCGCTGGCGCGCAGCAGCCGGGCTCGCTGGGCATGCGCCATTGCCGGCGGCGGCCGCTGGCAGGATGCCATGCGTGAACTGCTTGTCCCTGAATGTCACACCAGTAAAGGGATTTTTCCGTGGGGTGCCAGAAGGGGGATTCGCCCAGTTCGGAGGGTGGAAGGGGCAGGATTTGCAGGGACATGGGTTGAAGTGGGGTGGTTATCGAGTTACATTCTAGGGCCTCAGACAACGGGCTCCGGCGCCATGCACGGGGCCCCGCCACCCACCGATGGAGACTTCCATGCATCCAGTTGTAGCGCGCGTGACCGAGCGCATTGTCCAGCGCAGCGCAGACACGCGCGGGGCCTACCTTGTCGGCGTTGACGCCATGATCGCCCGCAAGCCCGCACAAGACCGCATGGGCTGCGCCAACCTGGCCCACGCCTACGCGGCGCTGCCGGGCTCGGACAAGTTCAAGGTCACGGTCGAGAAAGCCCCCAACATCGGCATCGTCACGGCCTACAACGACATGCTCTCGGCCCACCAGCCGTACCAGGGCTACCCCGCCGTGCTGCGTGATGAGGCCGCTAGGCTCGGTGCCACCGTACAGGTGGCCGGTGGCGTGCCCGCCATGTGCGACGGTGTGACGCAGGGAACGCCCGGCATGGAGCTGTCGCTGTTCTCCCGCGACGCCATTGCCATGGCCACGGCGGTAGCGCTGTCCCACGATGTGTTCGATGGTGCGCTGCTGCTGGGCGTGTGCGACAAGATCGTGCCCGGCCTGCTGATCGGCGCGCTGCACTACGGCCACCTGCCCTGCGTGTTTGTGCCCGCAGGCCCCATGGGCACGGGCCTGTCGAACAAGGACAAATCGAAGGTGCGCGAGCAGTACGCACAGGGCCTGGTGGGCCGCGACGAGCTGCTCCAGGCCGAGTCCGCCGCGTACCACAGCCCCGGCACCTGCACGTTTTACGGCACAGCCAACAGCAACCAGATGCTGCTCGAAGCCATGGGCCTGCATGTGCCCGGCGCGGCGTTCGAGTCGCCCGGCACCGAGGTGCGCGAAGCCTTCACGCGCCAGGCGCTGCGCACGGTGCTCGACATCGGCAAGCGCGGCAAGCGCTTCACTCCCATTGGCAAGCTGGTGGACGAGCGCTGCATCGTCAACGCCATGGTGGCCTTGCTGGCCACGGGCGGCTCCACCAACCATCTGATCCACTGGGTGGCGATTGCGCGCAGCGCGGGCATCCTGATCGACTGGACCGATTTCGACGAGCTCTCGTCCGCTGTGCCGCTGCTGGCCCGCGTGTACCCCAATGGCGATGCCGATGTGAACCAGTTCCAGGCGGCCGGCGGCCCGCCCTGGATCCTGCGCGAGCTGCTGGCGGGCGGCCTGATGCACCCTGATGTGATGAGCGTGAACGCAGGCGGCATTGCCGATGGCGGCAAGAGCGCGCCCGCCGTGTCGGGCGATACCTCGGTGCTGCGGCCCGTGAGTGAGCCGTTCTCGCCCACGGGCGGGCTGCGCCTGCTGCAAGGCCGCCTGGGCCGTGCGGTGATCAAGGTGTCGGCTGTGCCCGAAGACCGCCATATCGTCCAAGCCCCAGCGCGTGTTTTCGATTCGCAGGAGGCCTTGCTCGCCGCCTTCAGCGCGGGCGAGGTCAATCAGGACATGGTGGCCGTGGTGCGTTTTCAGGGCCCGCAGGCCAACGGCATGCCCGAGCTGCACAAGCTCACGCCGCCACTGGCCGTGCTGCAGAACCAGGGCTTCCAGGTGGCGCTGGTGACCGACGGGCGCATGAGCGGCGCCTCGGGCAAGGTGCCCGCCGCCATCCACGTCACCCCCGAGGCGCTGGCTGGCGGCCCGCTGGCCAAGGTGCGCGATGGCGACATCGTGCGGGTGGATGCGGTGGCGGGCACGCTCGATGTGCTGGTGGACGATGCCGAGTGGGCCGCACGCGCCCCGGCATCCTTCAACGCCCCATCACCCGTCGGCTTTGGCCGAGAACTCTTCACCAACTTTCGCCGCCATGCTGGCGGTGCCGAACAAGGAGCCTGCACATGGCTGTAGCAGGATGCACCCCCTGAGTCGCTGCGCGCCTTCCCCCTCTCTCGCTGCGCGGGAGGGGGACGCACCCGATGGCCTGGCGAAGCCAGTTCCACGGGTGCACTGGCATCGCGTTGCGCCAGTTTTTTAGGCCGCTTGCTGCATCCGACACCGAAAACACCAAGGAGTACAAACTCATGAATCCTCTTGACATCGCCAGCCATGGCCCGGTCATCCCCGTCATCGTGATCGACCGCGTAGAAGATGCGCTGCCCCTGGCCGAGGCCCTGCTGGCCGGCGGCGTGAAGGTGCTGGAGGTGACGCTGCGCACCGCTGCCGGCCTGCCCGCCATCGAGGCCATTGCCCGCCATCTGCCCGAGGCCGTGGTGGGCGTGGGCACGGTGCTCAATGCCGATGACGCCCGCCGCGCCAGCGAGGCGGGGGCCCGCTTTGCCGTGAGCCCCGGCTACACGTCGGAGGTGGGCAACGCTTGCAAGGCCCTGCGCCTGCCGCTGCTGCCCGGCGTGGCTACGTCAAGCGAGATCATGGCGGCGCTGGCCGACGGGTTCTCGTTCCTCAAGCTGTTTCCGGCCGAGGCCGTGGGCGGCATCCCGCTGCTCAAGGCCTGGGCCAGCCCGTTTGGTCCGGTGGGCTTTTGCCCCACGGGTGGCATCACCAGCGCCACGGCCCCCAACTACCTGGCGCTGCCCAATGTGCGCTGCGTGGGCGGCTCCTGGCTCACGCCCACCGACGCGGTGCGTGCGGGCGACTGGGCGCGCATCACGCAGCTGGCGCGTGATGCGCAGGGCCTGCGCGCTGCCTCCTGAGCTTCGGCGCAGTGCAGACCTGCCCGTCCGGTGCGACGGCGGTTTTACCAGTGCACCGTGACGCGCAAGCCGCCCAGCGCCGGGCTGCGGTCGGTGGCCACCTGCAAATGGTGCAGGCGCGCGATGCGCCGGACGATGGACCAGCCCAGGCCGCTGCCGCTCTGGCTGGTGCCCAGCACCCGGAAAAACCGCTCGCCCAGGCGCGCCTGTTCTTCGGGCGTGAGGCCCGGGCCGCTGTCTTCCACGCTCAGTTGCGCCTGGCCATCGGCCCGGGTGGACACCTGCAATCGCACTTCGGCGCCCTGCGGGCTGTAGCGCAAGGCGTTGTCCAGCAGGTTGCGCAGCAGCACGCGGGCCAGGGGCTCGGGCAGCGGGATGCGCACGGTGGGCGCCAGGGGTTCGGGCAGCACGATGCGCTGCTGCCGGCGCTCTGCCGTGGCCTGCAGGTCGGCGGCCACCTGCCGCGCCACATCGGCCAGCGGTGTGCTGCTGCCGCTGTCGGGGGCGGGCTCGGCATCGAGCCGGGCCAGCTGCAGCAGCTGCTCCACCAGCCTTGTGGCCCGGTCGCAGCCCTGCACCGTGGCCTCCAGCGCCGTGGCGCGCTCCTGGGTGTCGGTGGCGCCTTGCGCCACCTGGGCCTGCATGCGGATGCCCGCAATGGGTGTGCGCAGTTCGTGCGCCGCGTCGGCGGTGAATTGCTGCTCGGTGGCCAGCAGCCGGGCCATGCGCTCGAACAGGTCGTTGAGCGCCGTGACCAGGGGCAGCACCTCGGGCGGCACGCCTTCGGTGGACAGCGGGGCCAGCGACTGCGGCTGGCGCGCAGCGACGGCCTGCCCGAGCCGGCCCAGCGGCCGCACCGAGCCGCGCACCGCCCACCAGATGCCCAGCGCCAGCAGCGGCAGGGCCCAGGCCAGGGGCTTGAGGATGCTGGTCAGGCTGGCCAGCACGATCTCGCGGCGCACCGACTGCAGCTCGCCCACCAGAATGCGCACATCGCGCTCGCGCCCCTGCGTGACGAACACGCGCCAGGCCTTGCCGTCCACCTGGCTGTCGGCAAAGCCACGCTTGCGCCGCTGCGTCAGGGGTTGCTGCGGCGCACTGGCCGAGCGGGCCAGCAACTGGTCTTCGTGCCAGAGCTGGAACACCACGCGCGGCTGGTGCTTGTCGAGCTCGGGCGCTGCGTTCAGGCGGTCTTCGTCGAGTTCATCCAGGGGCTGCAGGCGCAGCAGGGCGGCGGTTTGCGCCAGATGGGCATCGAGCAGGTCGCTGACTTCCTCGTCGGTTTCGTGCCAGGCCAGCGCTGCGGCCACGCTCCAGGCCAGCAGCACCAGGGCCAGCACCGTGGTCAGCAGACGGGTCTGCAGCGAGCGGGGTGTGCGCGGGGCGGCGGCGCTCATGCGGTTTCGCGTGCAATGCGGTAGCCCACGCCGCGCACGGTCTCGATCAGGGCCGCGCCCAGCTTGCGCCGCAGGTGGTAGATGTGCACTTCCACCGCGTTGCTGTTGATCTCGCTGCCCCACTGGTACAGGCGCTGCTCCAGCTGCTCGCGGCTGAGTACGCGCCCGGCGTTCAGCAGCAGCGCGTGCAGGAGGTCGTACTCGCGGTTCGACAGCTCCACGGCTTGGCCATCCGCCATCACCTGGTGGGCGGCCGGGTCCAGCACCACGTTGCCAGCGGCCAGCCGGGTTTCGCTCTGGCCATGGGCGCGCCGCACCAGGGCGCGCAGGCGGGCGGCCAGCTCGTGCAGGTCGATGGGCTTGATGAGGTAGTCGTCAGCGCCCGCGTCCAGCCCGGCAATGCGCGCAGGCACGGCGTCGCGGGCGGTGAGCACCAGCACCGGCGTGGTGTTGCGGCGCGCGCGCACCTGGCGCAGCACGTCCATGCCGTCCTGGCGCGGCAGGCCCAGGTCGAGCACGGCCGCCTGGTAGGCGCCGGTGGCCAGCTCGCGCTCGGCCGCCACGCCATCGCGCACCCAGTCCACCTGGAAGCCGTTTTGCGCCAGGCCGGCGCGGATGCCCGAGCCCAGCAGTTCGTCGTCTTCGGCCAGCAGGATGCGCATGGAAGGGGCTTTCAGTCAGTCGTCGTCATGGTGGCGATTCTCGCTCCAGCGCGTGGCATCGGCGGCGGGCTGCTGGGGCGCCTGGTTCCACTGCCACGCCCAGAAGGCCAGCACGCAGGCCAGGACGAGCGCGGCAATCCCGCCGTGGTTGCTTTTCGCCAGGTCGGGCCCGGGGCCTGGCACACGGCCCGTCAGCATGGGCAGCGCCTGGTTCTTGCGGCGCAGCACGCTCAGGAGCGCGATCAGGCCGATATGCGCCAGCACCACGAACAGCAGGGTGTTGCCGAAGAACTCGTGCACTTCCTCCAGCCATTCGCCGCCCCATTCGTCCCACACGGCATAGCCGCTGAGGGTGAGCGGTACCACCAGCGCCAGGATCAGCGCCACGGCCAGCGCCATCAGCAGGTTCTGCCCCGGGCGCCAGGTGGCCTGCAGCGCACCGGGCGAGCGCACGGCCGCCAGGGACTTCAGCCACGCCGGCACGCCCTGCAGCTTGCGCCACAGCACCGACAGCCGGGCCTGGCGCGGCCCGAACAGGCCCCACAGCAGGCGTGCCACGACCAGCCCCGCCAGCGTGTAGCCCAGCGTGACGTGCACCAGGCGCCAGCGTTCACCGTCGGCGGTGACATAGGCCGCCGTGAAGCTCAGCGCCATCAGCCAGTGCAGCATGCGCGTGGTGGCATCGACCACGCGGCGGGTGGCGGGCCGGGGCGTCTGCGCCGGGGCCGTGGAGGGCGCTGAAGCGGAGGAGGGCGATGGGGTGGAAAGGGTGTCGGAAGTCATGGCGGTTCTCACTTCGGAATGCGGACGCGGTCGTCGTCAAAGTCGCCCTGGTCGGCGCGGGTGTGGCAGGCCATGCAGTTGGCGCGGCTGCCCACGGCGGTGCGTTTCCAGACGGCGGGTTCCACCTCGCGGTGCTTGCGCTCGAACCAGGCGGATTGGGTGATGCGGTCTTGTGGCGGGGCCTCGCGCACGCGCTTGGTGGTGCCGGCATGGGCCTGCAGCCAGGCGCTGATCTGACCCACCATGGCAGGGTCGAGCGAAGCGTCGGTGCCGTAGTGCTGGTCCAGCCCCTTCATCATGCGGCTCCACGCGTTGGCCGGCAGCATGCCGGGCGGGTAGGCCATGTGGCAGGCGGCGCACTCCTGCCGGTAGGCCGGCAGCATGGTGCTGGCGGGCATCTCGCGGCTGTCGGCCCAGGCAGCGGGCAGGGCGCAGGCGAGAGCCATCAGGGCGGCCGATTGGCGAGCGGTGCGGTTCATGGCTTGTCCTTGGCGGCCTGGGGTGGGGTTTTGCCATCGAGCTGCAGCAGCCAGGCCAGCACATCGGCTTTCTCGACGGGCGTGCACTCGCGGCTCAGCACGTCCTTGCAGTTGCGGCGAAACCATTTGTCCACCTTGGCGGTGTCGGTGAAGCGTTCGGGGTTGAACGCGGGCGCCAGCGGGGCGATGGTCTTGCCGGTGCTGGCGTGGCGGGAGGACGTGGTCGGCGGGTTGCCGTGGCACGAGGCGCACGACCACTCGCCGCCATGGCGGCTGTTGAAGAACACGCGGCCGCGCTCGGCACTGACGGGTTTGCCGGAGACATCGCTCCAGCGCTGCATCTGCGAGGCGGCTGTGGTGTCGGCCGCATGGGCCGGCGCCAGGGCGAAGGCCAGCGCCAGCAGCGCGGCCATGTGCACGGGAGAGGTGGTGTGTGGGGTGTTCATGCCGCCATGGTGCAAGGCGGGCATGAAGAATGGCTTAAGACGCCAGAACAGGGCGTACACCAGCCCTTTTAATTTTGATCAAAAGAACCCATGGCGCTTGTTGGTAAAGCGCTTGCAGCTATTCAATAAGTGGCGTCCTTGGGCTGAGCGATAGATGCTGTCGCGGTGCCCCGGCCGCTGAGCCTTCTGCACATCTGCTTGTCGCACGGTCCTCCTATCATGTCCAGGGGCATTCGCCCGCCGTCCGTCAACATTCCACCAAGAGAGGGGTTTCACCATGGATTTCGTTCAGGCAATCCAGTCGTGTCTGGGGCAGTACGCTACTTTTTCGGGTCGTGCTTCACGGTCCGAATACTGGTGGTTTTTTCTGTTCCAGGTGATCGTGATGATCGTTGCCAGCCTGCTGGGCGACATGGTTTACGCGCTGGCCTCGCTGGCGCTGCTGTTGCCGGCATTGGCCGTGGGCACGCGCCGCCTGCACGACATTGGCCGCACGGGCTGGTGGCAGCTGCTGTTGCTGAGCGGCATCGGCTTTCTGGTGCTGCTGTACTGGTGGGTGCAGCCCGGCGAGGCATCGCCCAACACCTACGGCGAGCCCTTCTCCGCATGACATGAAAAAAGCCCGCAGGCCGTAAGACCTGCGGGCTTTTGGATGGGGCTGCGCAGCCAGGGCGGCTGCGCAGGGACCAGGCAATTACATGCCCATGCCGCCCATGCCACCCATGCCGCCCATGTCGGGCATGCCGCCGCCGGCAGCGGCTTCTTCCTTCGGAGCCTCGGCCACCATGGCTTCGGTCGTCAGCAGCAGCGATGCCACGGAAGCGGCGTTCTGCAGGGCCGTGCGGGTGACCTTCGTGGGGTCCAGAATGCCCAGCTCGAGCATGTCGCCATACGTGTCGTTCGAGGCGTTGAAGCCGTAGTTGCCCTTGCCGGCCAACACAGCGTTCACCACCACCGAGGCTTCGCCGCCGGCGTTGTTCACGATTTCGCGCAGGGGCGCTTCGATGGCCTTCAGCACCAGCTTGATACCGGCTTCCTGGTCGGCGTTGTCGCCCTTGACCGAGTCGCCCACGGCTTGCTTGGCACGCAGCAGGGCCACGCCGCCACCGGCCACCACGCCTTCTTCCACAGCCGCACGGGTAGCGTGCAGTGCGTCTTCCACGCGGGCCTTCTTTTCCTTCATTTCGACTTCGGTGGCAGCGCCCACCTTGATCACGGCCACACCGCCGGCCAGCTTGGCCACGCGCTCTTGCAGCTTTTCGCGGTCGTAGTCGGACGTGGCTTCTTCGATCTGCACGCGCACTTGCTTGACGCGGGCTTCGATGTCAGCGGCAGCGCCGGAGCCGTCGATGATGATGGTGTTTTCCTTGCCCACTTCGATGCGCTTGGCCTGACCCAGATCGGCCAGGGTCACCTTTTCCAGGGTCAGGCCCACTTCTTCGGCGATGACCTTGCCGCCCGTCAGGATGGCGATGTCTTCCAGCATGGCCTTGCGGCGGTCGCCGAAACCAGGTGCCTTCACAGCCACGACCTTCAGGATGCCGCGGATGGTGTTCACGACCAAGGTAGCCAGGGCTTCGCCTTCGACTTCTTCGGCAATGATCAGCAGCGGACGGCCGGCCTTGGCCACTTGCTCCAGCGTGGGCAGCAGGTCGCGGATGTTGCTGATCTTCTTGTCGAACAGCAGCACGAAGGGGTTGTCCAGAATCGCGGATTGCTTTTCGGGGTTGTTGATGAAGTAGGGCGACAGGTAGCCGCGGTCGAACTGCATGCCTTCCACGACGTCCAGTTCGGAGTCGAGCGACTTGCCGTCTTCCACGGTGATCACGCCTTCCTTGCCAACCTTGTCCATGGCGTCAGCGATCAGCTTGCCGATGGTTTCGTCGGAGTTGGCGGAGATCGAACCGACCTGGGCGATTTCCTTGGAGGTGGTGGTGGGCTTGGAAGCCTTCTTCAGCTCGATCACCAGGGCTGCCACAGCCTTGTCGATACCGCGCTTCAGGTCCATCGGGTTGATGCCAGCGGCCACGTACTTGAAGCCTTCGCGCACGATGGCTTGTGCCAGCACGGTGGCGGTGGTGGTGCCGTCACCAGCGTTGTCGCTGGTCTTGGAAGCCACTTCCTTCACGAGCTGGGCGCCCATGTTCTGCAGCTTGTCCTTGAGTTCGATTTCCTTGGCCACGGACACACCGTCCTTGGTCACGGTGGGGGCGCCGAACGAGCGCTCCAGCACCACGTTGCGGCCCTTGGGGCCCAGGGTCACCTTGACCGCGTTGGCCAGGATGTTCACGCCTTCAACCATGCGAGCGCGGGCTTCGCCGCCGAAAACTACGTCTTTTGCTGCCATGTTTGGCTCCTAGAGAAATCTAAAAATTCGAGAAACAGATGACTGTGTCGAGAAAAGAATTGCGTAGCGAGCGGCTCACAGGCTAGGCGGACGGAGCGCAGGAACCGGAACGTACTGCCTGTACGTGAGGATTCCGAGCACCGTCCAACGACGCATGTGGGCCGCGCAGCAGCAATTACTTCTCGACAACGGCGAACAGGTCGTCTTCCTTCATTACCAGCAGCTCGTCGCCCTTGACCTTGACGGTCTGGCCCGAGTACTTGCCGAACAGAACGCGGTCGCCGACCTTCACGTTCAGGGCGATCAGCTCGCCCTTGTCGTTCTTCTTGCCGGGGCCGACGGCCAGCACTTCACCTTGATCGGGCTTTTCAGCGGCGTTGTCGGGGATCACGATGCCGGAGGCGGTCGTGGTTTCGCTTTCGATACGCTTGACGATCACGCGATCGTGCAGGGGGCGAAGGTTCATTGCATTGCTCCTGTGGATTGACAATAAAAAGCCGGATGAGAAGGCGCCCGCACTGCGGACGCCGCCAAACTTCCTCGTGACAAGCACTTTGTTAGCACTCGTTTGAGGCGAGTGCTAATGATAGGGGCATTTGTGGCCGTTTCAAGACGTCCCCTGGCGGATGGGGGGTTTTGGGGATGCGGAACGCCACTCTACTTTCGTGATTCCGCCATTCAACTTTAGATTCTGGCGGCACCGCTATCGTGGAGTTACTGAGCACGCGCTCTGACGGCGCTCTGCAGATGACCTAAAGTACTTCGTTAAGATAAAAGTGAGTGCGCACTAATAGACGGGATGGCCGCAACTGGTTGTTTCAACGGCAGCTCAAGGCTGATTGCTGACGGTGACCTAGCACGCCTGAATGTCGGTTGCCGCGGTCTCCTATCACTCGAGGATGCAAGGGTCGAACGACCGCTGCACCGCCGTCATCGGCCACTCAACACATGCCAGCCTGGCTCGCTTCGATAACGACTCGTCGCGCCCGAAGTGATCGGCTGCGACGACCCGCAGCAGAAATTGAACACTTCAGCTCAAACTTTCGCTGTTTGGCAGATCACGCGCGCTTCAGGTTCGGAAATTGCGGTTGCAAAATTTGTCTCCAAGAATTCAGCCACGGACCGGCCTTTCCTCAACACCAAGTCCGCTATCGCTTGGGTATCGGAGAGCTCCAGTTTGAACGTATCGGAAGGCAGTAGATGCAATGCGTCACTGGCGGTCGCGACAATACCCGGCCAGTTCCTGCCCAGCGGCGGCTTGTTTCCCGCGGCTCGCCAGACCTCCAGCTTCGGAAAATCGCCACTCTTGAAGCCTTCGAGCAGCACCACGTCACACGTTTGAAGACGTGCCAGCAGGTACTCCAGTGGTGGTTCAACGGCGCCGCGCAACTTGTGCATCAGTGCCCAGCGGTTGTGTCCCAGCAGCATGACCTCCATACACCCTGACTCCCGCAGGCGGTAGGAGTCTTTGCCGGGACGATCCACCTCTATGTCCTTGTGGCTGTGCTTGATCAGGGAGACCGTGAGCCCGCGGGAGCGAAGCTCGGGAATCAGCCTTTCGAGCAGGGTGGTTTTGCCCATGCCCGAGTGGCCTGTGATGCCGAAGATTTTCATGGTCTTGTGCTCGCGTCGTGAAACGGAAGTGCCGGCGCAGTGCCGACACTCCCGATGCAACGCGCCGTTGTGCGTCAGGGCACGATGGCGTCCTTGGCGTTCTTCTCCAGGAAGTCCAGCACCACCTTGCGCTGGAGATCGTCCAGTCCTGCCCGCGGGAACATGCTCTGCGTGATGCCGTGCCACTGGCTCTTGGTGAAGTCGCCCGGCTCGCGCGGCACGTGACACACGGTGCAGCGCTCGTAGAACAACTTCTCGCCCGGCAACATGGCACCCATGGTCGCGCCCTTGACGATGTTGGCGCGCTCGCTCAGCTTGAGTGCATCGACATCCAGCTTGCTTTGCGCCACCCGTTCGATCACTGGCGGCTCGTACGCGCGGTTGACCGACTCGGCGTCATCGCAGCGCTTGAGGTTGGCAATACAGGTGTTGGCGCTGGTGGCCTGGCTCAGGCCGCTCGATGCCACGCTGGTCGTGATGATGTTGATCGCACCGCTATTGCAGCGGCCCTTGGAATCGAGCTGGATCCAGTTGCCCTCTTCCAGGCTGACCACGCCCTTCATGATCTTTTTGGTGACCACCGCACCGGCAATTAGCGCGCCACGATCGTTGTACAGCTCGACCAGATCGCCGCTCTTGATGCCCTTGGCTGCGGCATCTTCGACACTGATGAGCACATGCTGGCGCCCCTTCACGTTCTGCTCCAGACGCACGTCGGCGTTGGCCATCTGCGAGTGCACCCGGTTGTAGGGGTGTGGACTGACCACATGCACCTGCCCGGACTTGGCATTTCCCAGGAACTCCACCGGCTCCAGATACTTCGGAACTGGCGGACAGTCGGGCACGTTGAAACGCGCAATCTCGGAGCAGAACAGCTCGATCTTGCCGGACTTGGTGTGCAGTGGGTTTTTCACCGGATCGGTATAGAAGTCGCCGTGGCGCACCCACTTGCGCATCTTCTCGGGCACGTCGATGCGCACGATACCGTCTTCCCAGAACTTGTCGAACGGTACCTTCTGGCCGGTCGCTGCGTACGAGGCCTTGAGAATGTCCATGACCGACTTACCTTCGGTGAAGCCGTACTCGACACCCATCAGGGCAGCCAGGCGGCGGAAGATCTCGAAGTCGTCCAGGCTCTCGCCGTAAGGCTTGATGACCTGACGCATCGCGTAGATCTTGTCGTTGCTGTAGGTGCCGCCGGTGCTCATGTCGTCGCGCTCAAGGGCCGAGGTGGCCGGCAGAACGATGTCGGCAAAGCGCGAGGAGGCACACCACCAGGGGTCCTGGCAAATCACCGTTTCGACCTGCTGATTCATCGCACGCAGCAACTCATTGGTGTTTTGCTGGTGCGACATGAAGTTGTTGCCAGCGGTATAGATCAGCTTGACCAGCGGATACTTGTGCGTCGCGCCGTCGCGGGTGTATTCCTTGCCTGGATTCATCAGCATTTCGCTGATGCGCGAGGCCGGGCAGCGCGCCTTGATCGGATTGCGACCCTGCGACAAGCCGACCGGCATGATGGCGTTGGACTGCGCCATGCCACCACCACCGTAATGCCAGCTGAAGCCCACGCCTTCGCCCGGCTTGCCTATCTTGCCAAGCATGGCTGCGAAGTTGATGATCGCCCAGTGTGTCATCTCTCCATGGTGTGCACGCTGCAGCGACCAGGCGCCAGCGAACTGTGTGCGCTTAGAGGCAAACAGCTCGGCGAGCTCGACGATCTTGGCGGCTGGAATGCCGGTGATCTTGGCGGCCCACTCGGGTGTCTTGGGCGGCGTGCCGTCACCGTCCTTGCCCAGCAGGTAGGCCAGGTACTTGTCGAAGCCAACGGTGTACTTGGCCAGGTAGGACTTGTCATGCTTGCCGGTGTTGTAGACGTGGTAGGCCATGGCCGAGAACAGCGCCACATCCGTGTTCGGAACGATCTTGACCCACTCGGAGCCAACTGCATCGTCGGTCGGCGTGTACTGCGGGTTGATCGACACAAACTTGACACCGCGCTCCTTGATCTTCATCCAGCGCGGGAGCATCTGGTGATCGGCGACCGTGAACTCGATACGGTTGTTTTTGAACGGGTCGCAGCCGATCCAGACCATGACCTCGGTGTGCTCGGCCATCACTTCCCACGAAGTTTGGGGCGAGTACACCTCCATGTCGCCAATGATGTGCGGCAAGCTGACCTGAGAAGCGCCGCCAGAATAGTCGCCGGTGGTGACCGAATGACCACCAATCAGACCGAACAGGCGGCCCTGCAGCACCTGCGGACGCAGCAGACCGGCGTGCGACCAGCCGCCGTAGGAAGCGCTGAACAGCGCCTCGTTGCCATGTTTTTCAGCCGTGCGCACGATGGCATCGGCCGTGAGCGCCAGCGCCTGTTCCCAGCTCACGCGCACAAAGGGCTCCTTGCCGCGCAGGTGAGGCTTGGTGTCGCCCGTGGGGTTGGCCAGATAGGATTTGCGCACCATCGGGTACTTCACACGGGTCTTGTGATAGACACGACCGATCAGGCCCTCCGTGAGCATGGTGGTCGGCGTGGCGTCCACGTCCTTGAGCGGCTGGATGCCGACCAGAACGCCATTCTTCACCACGGCCTTGAACGGGCCCCAGTGGCTGGCACTGGGAATCACCTGGGTGTCGGCGGCAAACACTTCGTCAGCTGCGAACCAGGTCAGGCCGGTGGTAGTCACTGCCGAGGCAACCGATGCCTTCAAAAGGCCGCGTCGGGTCATGGTCATGGTGGGTCTCCTTGCAAATAAAACAAACCGATGGGGTATGTCCTGATGCTAGGAATCGCAGATCAATGGCGCGCTCGGATTTGTTGTGTTGTGCCGTGCCTTTATTAACCGCGTTAACGGGCGATGCGTCAGTTCGCCGCGTCGGGCCGGTGGTGGAACTGGGGCATTAGTAGGGGTGGCGGCAGCGACTCGTCGATGTTGATCTCGCCCAGATTGCCCAGCGCAACCGTGCGAATCACCGGGCCAAAGTGCCGGCGGGTCGGTCGCCGCTCCAGCAGATCGACCGCCAGGCCGATGGACATCCGGCCCTGCAGCACGGGTGCATCGGTGGGGGCGGCGAGGATGCGGCCCCGCAGGATGCCCCGGTGCACCGCCGGTGTGAAGTAGGTCGAGACGATGCCGATGCGGTCCTGCAGGCCGCGTTCGCGCAGCACGCTGATGGCGGCCTCCGCCATCAGGGCATTGCCGGCCAAAAAGTCCAGGTCCTTGTGATCGTCGAGCACCTGTTGCAGCAGATTGCGCTGCACGGCCTTGCCGGTGTCGCCCCACGCGGTCGTGCGGATAACGACGCGGCTACCGGCGATGGCCTGGCGAAAGGCGCGGTCCACGCCTTCGCTGACACTGCGCGGCCCCGGGAACCAGGCCACTTGTACTGGAGGTCCGTCGCCCCGCGTCTGGCTGACCAGAAAGCGGCCAGCCGCCTGGCCCATGTCGTCCCAGTCCACGCCTACCTTGCCCGAAATGCCGTCATCGTCGATGGCATTGACGGTGCCGATAACGGGCATGCGCGCTGTCAGCTGGCGCAGGTGCGGGGTCATGACATCACGGGAGACCGCCCCGATGATCAGCGCGTTCACGCGACGGTCCGAGGCACAGTCCTGTATCTGTGCGCGCTGAACAGCCAATTGGGCATATCCGCCGGCCTCGGCAAATCGCACCTCCACGCGCAGGCGGCGCGCTTCCTCCACCATGCCGTAGTTGACGCCCAGCCAATACGCATCCTTGATATGCGGCACCACCACGCACAGCACCCACGGCTGGCGAGCGGGCGCAGCCGGCGTGTATTCGGCCCGCACGGGCGCGGCCGCCTTGAATGGCGGTTCCCAGCTCAGGATGGGTTGTGCTGCAGCGGGTGCGACCACCACGGACCAGGCCATGCACAGGCCCCACAAGGAAGCGGCGGCTCGTCGCAACGGATGAAGGGACAGAAAGGTGGACGTCATGCCCGCGGACTGTAAGCCGGTTTCCGGGTCAGAATAGTAAGACAGATGACTTTGGTCGGCACGCGAACGTTGGACTGGAAATGATGCTCCCCTGGATCAAGCGGCTCGACCGCCGACTGGGTTTGATCGGCAAGATCGGGCTTGTGTTGGCCGTGGGCGCGTTGCTGACGGCGGCGGTGGCGGTCACGGCCTGGCTCAGCTTCAACCAGGTGGTCGGGCTGCAGCGTCGCATCATCGACAACACGGTGCCGGCACTGGAAGCGGTCGGTGCGGTGACCCAGCTCAACAACCGCACCCTGGCGCTGGTCGATCAGCTTGGGCGCGCGCAATCCGTCGACGAGGTCGATGCGCTTGAACGACAGGGCGACGCGCAACTGGCCCAGGTGCGCGAACTGCTGGAGCGACTGGAGCAGCAGGCCTTCGAGCCCCAGCTGGAACAGGCACTGACCGTGACGGTGCACGAGATGCACACCAACCTCGGGTTGCAGGCCAGCCAGGCGCGGCAGTCACAGCAGTTGCAAGGCGAGACTCGACAAGCCCAGGAAGCGCTGCGCCGGGCCGTGGCCGAACTGATGCTGCTGGCGGAGGCGCTGGCGGCGAATGCCTCGACCTATTCCACAGCCACCGTGTCCAGGCTCTACCCCATGGTGGAGCGCGGCGCCAGCCGGGACGAAATCCTGGCGTCGCTGGATCGTCTGATCGAGGTGGACATCGACCGCATGGAGCGCATGTCTGAATTGCAGCTCGTGTGCTTTCGGCTCAAGACCACGCTCGATCGCGTGGAGGGTGACCTCACTCCACCAGCCCTGGCGGGCTTGAACAGGGAGTTCGCCGCGGACCTGGCCATCCTGTCGCATCGACTGCAGGACTTCCGGGACCCGACCCGCAAAGCCACGGCGCAGCGGCATTTCGATGTGCTGAAGGCGGCGCTGGCGCCGCAGGGCCTGTTTTCCTTGCAGGCCAGGCGCCAGGCGCTCGGCGGCCAGTTGGCCGCTGAGCGGGTCGCAGGGGCCGCACTGGCCCTGCGCCTGAACGAACAGGGCGCCGCACTGCTGCTGGCCAGTCAGCAGGCCATGGCACAGGTGGGCACCGGCTCGCGCACCGCAATCGCCCGCGGAGCCGTGGGCTTTCTGGCCGTCGCCGGTGTCCTCACGCTGTCGTTGCTGGCCACGCTCTGGCTGATCCTGCGTTACGAGCTGCTGGGTCGGCTCAAGGGCATGGAAAGCGCCATGCGGGCCCTCATGGCTGGCGATCACAGCGTGGCAATCACCCATCCGGTGGCCCGCCACGATCCGCTGCTACCGCTGGTGCAGGCGCTGGAACAGTTCCGGGAGCACGCGATCGAACGGCAACGCCTGGAGCAGTCGTTGCGCCTGCACCAGCAGCAACTGGAACAGCAGGTGCAGGACCGCACCGCGGCACTCAGCCGCAGCAACGAACTTCTGGAGCGCGAAGTCGCGCTGCACGCGCAGGCACGGAGCGAGGCCGAGGAGGCAAACCGCGCGAAGAACGAATTTCTCGGCAGCCTCAGCCACGAGCTACGCACGCCACTCAGCGGTGTGAGCGGCAGCGCGCACCTGCTGCGCGACACCGCGCTGGACGATCGTCAACGCGAGTACCTGCGGATGATCGAGTACGCCAACGGCACCCTGCTGGAAACCCTGGAGGACATGCTGGGTTTTTCCCGTCTGGAGGCCGGCAAGCTGGAAGTCACGCGGGAACCCTTCGCGGTACGGGATGTCATCGACGACATGCTGGCGCTGCAGTCCGTCGCGGTGCGCAGCAAGGGCTTGGCACTTGTGCGCGATATCGCCGATGACGTGCCAGAGTGGCTTGTGGGCGATCGCCGCAAGCTCAACCAAATCCTGCTCAACACCATCGGCAATGCAATCAAGTTCACCGACGAAGGCGAAGTCACGGTGAAGGTGGTACGTGCAGCGGACAACCCGACGGGTGCGGTGCGTCTGCAGTTTCAGGTGCTCGACACCGGCATTGGCATTCCGACTGACCAGCAGGAGGCTGTTTTCAAACCGTTTGTCCAGGTGGAGGACACGGCGCATCGTCGGCACGGAGGGACCGGACTTGGCCTGGCCATCTGCCAACGCTTGGTGGAACTGATGGCGGGGCGCCTGTGGCTCAAGAGCACGGTCGGTGAAGGTACGGAGGTCGGCTTCGAACTGCCGTTCGAGCCTGTTGCGACGGGGACGTCACTGGCTCCACGGCCCGATATCGCCGATCCGATCCCCTCGCTGGATGTGCTGGTGGTCGAGGACGATGACATCAACCGCATCGTCTGCCAGCGTTACCTGGAAGCACTGGGCCATCGGGTGCGGCTGGCCGCCAGCGGCCCCACCGCCATCGATTTGCTGCGCCATGGGGGGCACACGGACTGCATGCTCATGGACATCAGCCTGCCCGGCGATTCGGGGCTGGAAGTCGCCCAGACGCTGCGCACCCTCGACGGCGGCCGGTGGCGGGCACTGCCCATCCTGGGCATGTCCGCACATGTCACGCCTGACATCCTCGAACACCCGGCCGCTGCCAACATGGTGGGCTTTCTCAGCAAACCTTTCCAGCGCGGCGAGCTTGCGCGTGCACTGGCTCGGGCCCTGCAGGCCTCCTCATCCCCGACGGGTGCCTCAACATCCACCCCACTCATCAAGGACGTGGCAGCGGCAGGCGATGCACCAACGCTGGACGAGGCCTATCTCACACAGGAGCGCGAAGACCTCGGGCTCGATGTCCTGCGGCAGCTGCTGGGCCTGTTCCGCCAAATCTCCGAGGCGTCCGCAGCATCACTGCAGGATGCAGAACAGGCCGCCGACGCCGAACAGATTCGACGGACCGCCCACCAGCTACGCAGCGCAGCGAGCAACCTGGGGCTTCTGCGTGTCATGCAGGCCTGCCGACGCCTGGAAGATGCGGTCGGTGAAGGAGTGTTGACGGCGGCGCGGCGTTCACTGCTGATCAGTCAGCTGCTGGAGGCCATTCCCGAGGGGATCGAGGCGCTCGAACGCTGGCTGCCTCCCCTCGACGAAGGGTGTCAGGATGCCGCGTTGTCGGCCAGCAGGTAACCGACGCCCCGGACGGTGACGATCAGCTCCGGGTGTCGGGGGTCTTTTTCCATCTTCTCGCGCAAGCGGGCCACCAGCACATCGACGGTGCGGTCGCTCGGATCCCACGAGCGGTGGAAAACCTGCTGCATCAGGCGCTCGCGTTCCACCGCAGTCCCGAGGTGCCGGGCCAGCGCGGCAAGCAGATCAAACTCGCCCCGGGTCAGTATCTCCTGGTGCCCATTCGCCGCGGTGAGCTTGCGCTGCGCCAGGTCCAGCGTCCATTGGCCCAGCTTGCGTTGCAGCCCGGACACGCCTGCTGCCGAAACCGGACGGAGGCGCCGCAGGACGATCTTGACCCGCGCGAGCAGTTCGCGCGCGTTGAAGGGTTTGGTGACGTAATCATCGGCGCCGGACTCCAGGCCCACGATCTTGTCGATGTCGTCATTGCGGCCTGTCACCAGGATGAGGCCGATGCTGGCGTTGTGGGCGCGGAGCTCCCGCGCTAGTTCGAGACCGTCACGACCGGGTAGGCCGATGTCCAGCAGTACCACATCGGTGGGGTGCTGGCGCAGGCAGTCCCACATTTCATCGCCATTGGCCGCCACCCGGACGCAGTAGCCTTCCCGCTCAAAGTAGGCCTTGACCCGTGTACAGGTCATAGGATCGTCGTCGACGACAAGGAGGCTGTGTGCGGCAGACAAGATGTTCGGATTTTCCCGTGTTTTGATCGGATCGAAGGTCGTCATCGGTTCTGAAAATTATATGGAACCGGAGTTTGGCTGGAGGTGAATGACGGCGAAACTGCCGCCGTGCTTCCCACAGCGGCTGCTACTGCGATACGAAAGCCGTCCGCATATGGCCGAGGCTGTGTGGAAACAAGTTCCGCACGGCAGTGCGTCAAATCTCGGCGCTGTCGATGGATTCTCGAATGTCCGCAGCTCGCTTCAGACGAGACTTTAAATTGACTTAAGGATGTCCTGAACAACTCGTATTGTTGAGTGCTACCGGGTTCACGTTTTTCAGATGGTGAATCGCCCCGGTTTTTGAGGAGGCTCTTTTCTCTGAGAGGATTGAGCCATGAAGAAGTCAAACAAGTTCTCGCCCGAGGTTCGTGAACGTGCGGTGAGATTGGTGCAGGAGCACCGGGGGGAGTACCCATCGTTGTGGGCTGCCATTGAGTCCATCGCGCCCAAGATCGGCTGCGTGCCGCAGACGCTGCATGAATGGGTCAAGCGTGTCGAAGTCGATACTGGCGTGCGCGAAGGCGTCACCACTGGCGAGGCGCAGCGTGTCAAGGATCTGGAGCGCGAAGTCAAGGAGTTGCGCCGGGCCAACGAGATACTGAAGTTGGCCAGCGCGTTTTTCGCCCAGGCGGAGCTCGACCGCCGACTCAAGTCCTGAATGATTTCATCGACAAGCATCGCGATACCTTCGGGGTCGAGCCGGTCTGCAAAGTGCTGCAGGTCGCCCCGTCGGCATATCGAAGGCATGCTGCGCTTGTGCGTGAACCTCACAAACGCTGCGCCCGAGCTTGTCGTGACGAGGTCCTTGCACCGCAGATACAACGCGTCTGGCAGGCCAACATGCAGGTCTACGGCGCCGACAAGATCTGGCGCCAGTTAGCCCGCGAGGGTGTGACTGTGGCCCGCTGCACGGTCGAGCGGCTGATGCGGCGTCTGGGGTTGCGCGGGGTGATGCGCGGCAAGGTCGTGCGAACCACCATCAGCGACAGCAAAGCACCGTGCCCGCTGGACAGGGTCAACCGGCAGTTCAAGGCGGATCGGCCCAATCAGCTGTGGGTGTCGGACTTCACCTATGTCTCGACCTGGCAGGGCTGGCTGTACGTGGCCTTCGTCATCGACGTATTCGCCCGGCGCATCGTCGACTGGCGGGTGAGCAGTTCGATGCGAACGGACTTCGTGCTCGATGCACTGGAGCAGGCGCTGTATGCCCGCCAACCCGAGCAGGGCAGCAGCCTGGTCCATCACAGCGACAGGGGGTCGCAATACGTGTCCATCCGGTACAGCGAACGCCTGGCCGAGGCTGGCATAGAGCCCTCGGTGGGCAGCAAGGGTGACAGCTATGACAACGCGCTGGCCGAGACGATCAACGGTCTGTACAAGGCCGAGCTGATTCATCGCCGCGCCCCCTGGAAGACCAAGGAGGCCGTGGAGTTGGCCACGCTGGAATGGGTGGCCTGGTTCAACCATCACAGGCTGCTCGAACCCATCGGGTACATCCCGCCCGTAGAAGCTGAGGCAAACGACTACCGGCAACTCGCCAGTCAGACTGCCATGATGGTGGCCTGACTTAAACCAACTGGCCTCCACGAAAGCCGGGGCGATTCAGAATCGTGACCATCCACCTTCTGGGGGTCAGTTCACTCCCGGGGCGATTCATTCGCCGAATGATAGTACAGCTGCGCAAGTCCACTACACCGCGATCGCAAACTCCTCAAGCGCATTCCAGTCGAAGTTGTAGCCCACGCCGCTCTGTGTCGGCAGGTCGACCATGCCATCGTTCCCGATTACGATCTTCTCCTTGAACAGCGGCGCGAACCATGGGATGTGTTCGCACCAAGTTGCGTTGGGTGCCGATGCGACCAGATGCAAGCTGTGTTCCGTAAAGATGTGTGGCGACACGGGAAGGTCGTGCGCCGCCAGCAGATGGATGACCTTGCGCATCTCCGTGTAGCCGCCCATGCGTTGCAGGTCGGGCATGTAGACGTCGGCGCTCTTGCGTTCGATCATCCGACGGATCCCGTAGCGCGTGTACTCCGTCTCTCCACTGGCGACGGGCGTATCGAGGCGCGAAGCGATGGAAGAAGACGCCTCGTCGTTCCACGTGGGCACAGGCTCCTCGAGCCATTCCAAATCGAAGCTTTCGAGGGCGCGCCCCAGGCGCAGCGCAGCGCTAGCGGTGAGGCCCTGGTTCGCATCCGTCATGAGCCGTATGTCGCCGCCGATCACGCTTTTGACGGCTTCGACGCGGGCAACGTCGTCTTGCCAGCGCGGCGACCCCAGTCGCAGCTTCATGGCCTTGAATCCCTGGGCGACGAAGGCCTTGGCTTCGCGCTCCAGCGTCGGGATGTCTGCGCTCAGCCAGAGGCCGCCACTGGCGTAAACCGGCACACAACTGCGGGCAGCGCCGAACAACTTGTACAGCGGTTGCTCGGCCGCCTTGCCGATCAAGTCCCAGCAAGCTATGTCGAGCGGACTGTGCGCCAGCACAGACATCCCCGCCTGGCCGTAGAAGTTGTTCGACCGGAAGACCTCCGACCACAGCGCTTCGACGTCGTGAGGCGAGCGGCCCACGAACCGGGGCGCGATGGCCGACGTCATTGCCGCGATAGCGCGCAACTGGGTTTCGCCAAAACAAAAGCCGTAGCCCTCGCCGCTGAGACCAGCGTCGGAGTCGAGCGTCACCAGCAGGCAGTAGACCTCGCGGATCTCGTGAATCGCGGTCCGCAGGGGCTGTTCGAGCGGCAGCCGTACGGCGCGCATGTGGATTTTCGTGATGGAGACAGGAGATTTATGCATGGTCTTGCCAGAAGGCACTGGTTGTGTCGATACTCATTGTGAAAATAAAATGCCGTTCAATGAAAGATATACATCATAGGTAAAAACGCTAGTTGCGATTTAACACCTATATCTGATCATTGAATGAATCGATGGCTGCATCGACAACCAACTTCCATGGAGATATTTCGATGAAATCAAGGGCTGGTATTGTTGCGCTGGGATTGCTTGCGTCCTTTGTCATGGCGCTCTCTCCGGAGTCAGCTATGGCGCAGAAGCCGCCGGTGAAGATCGCATGGCTCTCGTCACTGACCGGCCCGCTGTCGTCGGCTGCAATCGCCGAGAACCAGGGCGTGCAATTCGCCGTGGAAGAGATCAACAAAGCCGGCGGCATCGACGGTCGCCGCATCGAACTGCTCACGCGCGACACCGCCGGCGATCCGACCAAGGCGGTGAATTTCGCGAACCAGCTCGTGCACAGCGAGAAGGTCGAATTCGTCATCGGGCCGGTCAACTCGGGTGAAGCGCTGGCCACGGTGCCGATCGTCGCGCGGGCGGGCATCCCCAACCTCGTGATCGGCACCGTCGACTCCCTCATCGATGAGAAGAAGTACCCACGGACCTTCCGTGTCATCAACACCAACGAGCAGTGGATCACCACAGCCAATGCATACGCCATCGACACGCTCAAGCGCAAGAAGATCGCGATCATGGGTGACACCTCGGGCTACGGCGCCTCGTCCGCAAAGGCCGCAGCGGCGCTGCTTGAAAAGGCGGGCATCAAGCCGGTGTATTCCGTGCTGATCGATCCCAACAAGACCAGCCTGACCGACGAAGTCACGAAGGCGCGCGAAGCCGGCGCCGATGTGATCATGCCATGGTCGGCCGCCACCGGTCTGCTCGCCCGCCTGCTCAACGCGCGCGGCGACATGCAGTGGGATGTGCCCGTCGTGGGCCATCCGGCCATCATGGGACTCCCGATCAAGGCCTTGCTGAACAAACCCGAGTACTGGAATAACACCTTCGCTGCAGGCTATGCGAGCACGACCTTCGATGCCGTCGGCAAGCTGCCCGAAGCCACACTGCGCCTGATGGAGATCGCGCGTCCCAAGTCCAACGGCAACATCGACTTCACCTTCTGGTGGGTCGCGCTGGGCTACGACACGATCAAGATCATCGAGCACGCGGTCAAAAAGGCTGGCTCCACCGATCCGGCCGCGATCCAGAAGGCGCTCGAGACCACATCCGGCCTGCGCGGCGCCTACGCCGACTACACCTGGACCCCGACCAACCACAACGGCTTCCCGGACAGTGCCATGGTCATGAACAAGGCCAACACCTTCCGCGACGGTTCGTTCGACCGCGCGCCGCGCTGAGGAAACGATCGCGATGCTTGCGGTATTGATGACGGGCGTGGCCATGGGTTGCCTCTATGCGGCGGCCGGCCTGGCCTACAACGTGATGTATTCGACGTCCAAGGTGCTCAGCGTCACCACGGGCCACATCTTCATGCTCAGCGGCGTCTTCGGCGCCTATTTCATGAGCGTTCTGGGCCTCCCCGCCTGGGTGGCTTTTGCCGGCGCCGTCGCTGTCGGAGTGGCCTTCGGGCTGATCACCGAACTGGTCGCGGTACGACGCATCCTCGCGCGCTCCGACGAGCATCTCTGGCTCCTCAGCACGCTGGCCCTCGGCACCATCGTTGCGCAGTCCGTGGCGCTGTGGTGGGGCACAGAGCCGCGCCCGTTTCCGCGTCTTTTTCCGCAGGACTCGGCGTCCGGCGTGGCCGATCAGAAGTACTGGCTGCCCATCATTGCCGTGCTAGTGCTGATGGCCGGGCTCGAATGCTTCTATCGCAAGACGCTCTTCGGCAAGGTGTTCCTGGCCGTGGCCGAAGATCCGTTCGCCGCGCGTGCGCGCGGCATATCCACGAGCCGTGTGCGCGCGGCGTCGTATGCGATCGCTGGCCTGATCGGCGGTGTCGCCGGCTTTGCCGCCGGGCAACTGACCTTTGCCAACTTTGCGCTCGGCCACATGCTGACTTTGAGTGGCTTCATTGCAGTGGCGGTCGGCGGCCTGGGCAGCAACGTCGGCGCGCTGGTCGGCGGGCTGGCCTTGGGACTGCTCACGGCATTCACCTCGTACTACTTCGGCGGCGAATTCCAGCAAACGATCGCAGTGGGTCTGCTCATGGCTTTCCTGCTTCTCAAGCCCGAAGGGCTGTTCGGCAACAAGAAGGTGCGGCACGTATGAAAACCGCTTCTCTCCGCAGCCCCGTGCTGCTGGGCCTCTCGTTTCTTGCGCTGGTTTCGCTGCCGTTCTGGGCGCCCGACGAATACAAGATTCACCTCGCCACGCTGATCGCGGCCTATTGGATCCTCATCGGCGGACTCAACCTCGCTGTGGGCTACACGGGCCTCCTGTCGATCGGCCACGTCGGGCTGTTCGCGATTGGCGCCTATGCCTTCGCAATCCTCGCCGGCACACACGGCGTGGATCCCTACGTTGCGCTGGTGGCTGCCGGTGCGGTCGGCGGGCTTTGCGGCCTGCTGCTCGGCCTACCGTCGCTGCGCCTGCCCGGCTTCTATTTCGCGATGGCCACCATGGCATTCGGCATGATCGTCGGCGAACTGTCGCTGGTGTTCGACGGACTGACCGGCGGCGGCGCAGGCATTGCAGTGCCCGGATTTCCCGCACCGTTCGACAAGCCTGCGGGCGTGTTCTGGTTGGTCTTGTCGTTGGCCGTGATTGTCACGGGAATGACGTGGAACGTTGCACGCCTGATGTGGGGCCGCTCGTTGATCGCCCTGCGCGATAGCGAAGTGGCCGCGGCCGCGGTCGGCATTCCGTTCTATCGCAGCAAACTGGCAGTCTACGCATTCAGCGGTGTGACGGCCGGCGTGGGCGGCGCGGTGTTCGCTTCGCTTCAGAGCTACATCACGCCCGAGACCTTCGTTTTCGATCTGGGCATGTTCTTCTTCATCTGCATCATCATCGGCGGTCGTGGTTCCATTCTGGGTCCGTTGATGGGAACGATCGTTCTCACGGCGTTGCCCGAAGTGGCGGCGCCGCTCGCGAAGCTCGGGCAATTCTTCTACGGTATCGTTCTGTTGCTGGTCGTGCTGCTGGTGCCCGAGGGCATCGGATCGGTTTTCCACCTACTTCGCAAGCAGCCGCCCAAGACCAAGCATGTCGTCAAGCCCGAGCTCGAGTTGCTGACGGTGGCGCTGCGCGGAGGGCCCGCACGATGAATGCCCGCGACAACATACGCCTCCAGGAGGTGTCGGGAACGCCGTCTTCGTATGTCAAGGACGCCGCCGCGACCGGACTGTCGGCACGCAATGTGACGCGCAGCTTCGGCGCGATCAAGGCGGTGAACTCGGTGTCGCTGCAACTACGGCGCGGCGAAATCCACGGCCTTATCGGACCGAATGGCAGCGGCAAGACCACGATGCTCAATCTGCTGTGCGGCTACTATCCGGTCACCGACGGCACGATCGCCATCGGTCCGCGGGATGTGACTGCCGCCACCGTGCAGCAGCGCAGCGCGGCGGGTATTGCCCGCACATTTCAAAAACCACGGCTGCTCAATTCTCTGAGTGTGCTGGAGAACGCAATGCTCGGCGGCTGGAACAGCACGCGTTCAGGCTTCCTGGCCTCGGCGCTGGCGATGTCCCGTGCACGGCGCGAGAACGCCGAGATCCGTGAGCGCGCCATGGAAATCCTCTGTGGCGTGGGCCTGCGCGAGGTGATCGACCGACCGGCGGGCAACCTCGACCATGCCGAGCAGCGCTTTCTCGAGATCGCCCGCGGATTGGTGGCCCGCCCCTCCTTCCTGTTGCTGGACGAGCCGGCCGGCGGCCTGACAGAACACGAAATTGAGCAACTCGCGTCGGTGGTGGGCGCCGTGCGCAATGCCGGTATCGGCGTGCTGCTGGTCGAACACCATACCGATTTCGTTTTCAAGTGCTGCGACCGCGTCACGACCCTGAACCTTGGGGCAATGATCAAACACGGCACGCCCGACGAGGTCCGCAATGACCCCGAAGTCATCGCCGTTTACCTGGGAGCCTGACGTGAACGCTGCGTCGACAAGAAATACGTCTACATCGCTTCTGCAGGTCGAAGGCTTGCGCGCGGGCTATGGCAAGGCCGAAGTGCTTCACGGCATGAACTTCGCAGTCAAGCCAGGGGAGTTCGTCGTGCTGCTCGGGCGCAACGGTGCGGGCAAGAGCACCACGCTGCATGCGCTGTCGGGGCTGATCCCGAAGTCCGCCGGAACGGTGCGCTTCAAGGACGAGGATATTTCGCGCCTCGACTCGCGGGAAATCGTGCGTCGTGGAGTGGTCAACGTCCTGGAAGGGCACCGTGTGTTCACCGGCCTGTCGGTCGAAGACAATCTGCTGCTCGGAACCTACGCGCGCGAACGTTCGGGCGATCGCTCGAAGCTTGCGCGCGTGTACGACCTTTTCCCTGAACTTGCCGAACGCCGCCATCAGCCGGCGTCGCGCCTGAGTGGCGGGCAGCAGCAGATCCTCGCGGTGGGTCAGGGCGTGATTGCGGACCCGGCGCTGTTGATTCTCGACGAGCCATCGGGCGGGCTGGCGCCCATCGTTGTCGACCGTATCCTAAAGGTCGCGCGGCAGCTTTGCAGCACCGGGATCGCGATCCTGCTGGTGGAGCAGCTCGTCAAGGAAGCGTTGAAATTCTCGGACTACTGCTACCTCGTTGAATCCGGTCTTGTTGGTGGCGAAGGCACGCCCGACGAGGTGCGCGGCGGTGAGACGATAAAGCGAATCTACTTGGGCGGTTGAGCCACCCGTTGACGAAAAATGCACCATGCAGATTACGAAACTTGAAACCATTCCCGTCTCGATTCCCTATACACACGACGGCCCGCTGACCGGATTCGGCGGCACCACTTGGGCGTCGCTGAACTACCTCCTCGTGCGTGTCGAAACCGACGACGGTCTTGTAGGTTGGGGCGAGGCCTTCGGCTACAACTGCATCCCCGCGACGCGCGCCGCGTTCGAACAGATGGTGGCGCCCCAGGCGCTGGGCAGGGACCCGGTCGACATCGGCGCGCTGATGGGTCAGCTCAAGCGCAACCTGCATCTCTTCGGCCGCAGCGGGCCGGTCCAATATGCCCTGGGAGGACTCGACATCGCGCTGTGGGACCTCGCCGGCAAGCGCGCCGGCGTGCCGATATCGGCACTGCTCGGTGGCGCCGTCCAGCCGGCGCTACCGGCCTACAAGAGCCTGATGCGGCTGTCGGACCCATCTATCGTTCGGACCGCCTGCCTGCGTGCGGTGGAACGTGGATTCACACAGGTCAAGTTGCACGAGATCACGATCGACGCTGTGGCCGCGGCGCGCGCTGCACTCGGCCCGGACGTGGAACTCATGCTCGACGTGAACTGTGCCTGGGACCTGGAGACCGCTATCTCGATGGCTCGTGCGCTGCGGCCCTACGATCTGAAATGGCTGGAGGAGCCGATCTGGCCGCCTGAGGATGTCGATGCGCTCCGGCAATTGCGCGATGCCGTCGATATCCCCCTGGCGGTCGGCGAGAACATCGGTAATTCGCTGGGGTTCCGGGCGCTGCTGGAAAACGACGCCGTGCGCTATTTCCAGCCCAGCGTGACCAAGGTCGGTGGCATCAGCGAATTCGTCGACGTCGTCGCCTTGGCGCGCGGGAACGGACGGCGTGTCGCGCCACACTCGCCGTACTTCGGTCCGGGTCTGCTGGCGACCTTACAGATCGGTGCTGTGTACCCGGAAATTGGCGGTGTCGAGATTTTCGGCGTCGAACTCGAACGTTCGCTGTTCAGCAACATCGGTGTTTGCGGCGCGGACGGCATGGTCCAAATTCCTACAAGCCCGGGACTTGGCGCTGACCCCGACCCCGCGGTTGTAGAGCGCTATCGCATCTGACCAAGAAGCAATTCCTTGAACATGGACGCCTTGGCGGGAGGGGTCGAAAATTGAGGTAACTTTTTAGCAAAGTACATATGACATTTGATGTTAGCTATCTCAGGGCGGGCAGTCAGCCCTGCCAAGTCGAGACGTATGTGAAGTGCGACACTCGCAACTGGTTGGGCCGCTCGGCTAAGAACAGCTGTTGCCCCGGTCCAGCGGGCACAGTGCCTTCATGTCACTGATGGTAGTGCGCACCACCTTGCCACGGCGCACGCCCTGCAAGCCCAGGCGCTTCATCAACGGCAGCCTCATAAAGGGAGCAACGATGCTGGCGACGGTACAAAGGCTCGGTGTCACACCTTCGTTCAGTCGGCCCTGTGTCAGCAACAACAACCCGTATTCGGAATCGTTATTCCTTACCCTCAAATTTCGCCCCAGCGATCCCAGCAAGCCTTTTGTAGATATGGAGGCAGCTCCCCAGTGGGTGCAGGGCATTGTGCGCTGTTACAACGAGAAGCACCGCCACAGCGCAATTCAATTCGTCACCTCGGCAAAGCGCCATGCCAGGCTCGATGGAAATCTATTGGCACAGCGTATTGGCGCCTATGAGGCGGCCAAGCAGGGCATGCCTGAGCGCTGGCGTAGCCGTGCTGTGCGCAACTGGGAGCCCATTGCACAGGTGTGGCTCAACCCGGATACGCCGCAGCAAACGGATGATGAATTCTGGCAGCAAGCTGCTTGAAAAAACGGACAGCTATCTTGACAAAAACCGCAGGGCCGGATCTATAAGATCTATGCGAAACAGGGAAAAGGGCAATGCTTTCGAGCAACTCGCCGCCTCACCATTTATGGCTTCAGCAAAATGGATTGGGTTCGGTCACGAGACTCTAGTTCCCAGTGAGCCTGTGCCGCATCGCGCAAAGGAAAAATCACGCTGGCAGGGGTCTGCAGAACGCCTTGCGAAAAAACCCTGAAAAGGCTGTCCGCCGCGTCGCGTAATTTCTGCGTGGTCCGCAGGTGCTGGAACACGCTTGGACGCGAAAGGGAGTTCGACTTGGGAAACAACCGCGACACCTCGAATGGCGGTACCGGTCCTGAGGCCCACCCCTTTCAAGGTCTTCAGAGCAGACCGCGCTAAGCTGCTGATTACTATTGAAATCGGGAGCAAAAAATCTGGCAGGCTGTTGTTGAAAGATTCGAACGTCACGCGCCGGCAAGCGTGATGGCGCGCTTGGCACTGGAGCGGGCACTTCCTGCAGATTGGATCGACGAGGTGTTTGACGAACACCGCCAGCGCCAGTACCCGCGCGAGTTGCTGTTCTCCACCGTGGTGGAACTCATGACGTTGGTGAGCTTGGGGCTGCGGCCATCGCTGCACGCAGCGGCGCGCCAGATGGATGAGCAGCTTCCGGTGTCGCTTGCCGCCCTGTACGACAAGGTCAATCGAACGGAGCCGGAGATCCTGCGCGCGCTGGTGCAAGGCAGCGCCCAGCGACTGGCGCCGGTGGCAGGCGCGCTGAGCGCTCAGTCCAGCTTGCCGGGTTGGCAATTGCGCGTGTTCGATGGCAACCACCTGCCGGCCAGCGAGAAACGGCTGGGCGCGCTGCGTGGGTTGCGTGGCGCGGCGCTGCCGGGCCATACGCTGGTGGTCTACGACCCGGACAGCGCTCTGGTGTGCGACATCGCCTCGTGCGAGGACGCCTACGAGAGCGAGCGAGCTGTCGTGATGCCACTGTTGGAGCAGGCACAGCCCAAGCAGGTATGGATGGGAGATCGGCACTTCTGCACCCACGCCATCTTGCAACGCCTGGAGCAGGCCGGTGCGGGGTTCATTGTGCGCGAGCATTCGCGCCATCCGAGGCTGGCAGGGGTGGGGCGCTGGAGTCGGTACGTGCGCATCGACACCGGCCGGGTACGCGAGCAGCGCATCGACATGGCGCTTGAGCTCGATGGCGATGACCTGGCGGAGCAAGGCGGCACGAGCTGGCGGCGCATCGAGATCGCGTTGGATGAGCCCACCGAATCGGGCGACGACACGATTGGCCTGTGGAGCAATCTGCCCGCGAGCATCGATGCAGCCACGATCGCCAGGCTGTACCGCAAGCGCTGGCGCATAGAGGGCATGTTTCAAAGGCTGGAGTCAGTGTTGCACAGCGAGATCAAGAGCCTTGGCCACCCGAGAGCGGCCCTGCTGGGCTTCGCAGTGGCGGTGCTGGCCTACAACGTTCTGGCGCTGCTGCAGCGCGTGGTGGAGCAGGCACACCGCGCAAGCAACCCCACGTTGGAAGTTTCCACTTACCACCTTGCGCAGCACATCAAGAGCGGCTACGAGGGGTTGACCATTGCGTTGCCGCCAGAGCACTGGCCCCGCGTCAGTGAAGACGATGATCCCAATGTCTTGCTCGACAGGCTGTTGCGTCTGGCTCGCCGCATCGCGCCCAAACAGGTTGCCACGAGCAAGCGCGGGCCGAAGATCGAGAACGGCAAAGGCTATGTGGACGGCAAGACCGCTCGATCTCATGTCTCCACTGACCGGGTGCTCAAGGGGACGACTACACCTTGAAAGGGGTGGTCCTGAGGCCTGACCGAAGTTGGCCAGATGGCCGCATGGCGCCAGACATTCAAGAGAACCGAAAAATGTGTCCTTGCCCACGGCGTCATAGGCCACCTGCACGCCTTCACCGCCGGTAATCTGGCGGACGCTGTTCACAAAATCCTCCTCTCGATAAAGGATGACATGCGAGCAGCCTGCAGCGATGGCTACGTCCACTTTTTGTTGAGAGCCCACAGTCCCGATCACGTTCGCGCCCAAATGGCTGGCCCACTGGCACAGTAGCGATCCCACGCCACCAGCTGCTGCGTGTACTAGCACCCAGTCATTAGCGCGCACGGCGTAGACGCTTTCCACCAGGACCTGGGCCGTGAGGCCCTTAAGCAGCAACGAGGCTGCTACGTCGTCCGAAATGTTTTTGGGCACCGACACAAGGGCACTGGCGTCGATGGTGCGCTGTTCGGCGTAGGCCCCATAGCCCTTGGTGAGGTATGCCACGCGATCCCCGCACTGAAAATCGGTAACGGCAGTACCTATGGCCTCCACCACACCCACAGCCTCCAGACCGGGAATGCCGGGCAGCGGCAAGGTCCTGTAGAGACCCGAGCGCACATAGGCATCATGGTAGTTAACGCCGATGGCTGTATGGCGGAGTAGCACCTCGTGTGACCGTGGTGCAGGCACCTCCACAGACTCCAGCCTCAGGACTTCAGGGCCGCCGATGGTGTGCATGACGATGGCAGATGACATACAAGCTCCGTTGGTCTGATCACACTTTTTTGCGATCACATTGCTGACTCAAAGCGTGCCAGGGAACGCGCCACCATCGATTAACAGGTTCTGTGCGGTGATGTATGCAGCCTGCTGACTGCAAAGAAATGCGCAGGCTGCACCAAATTCCTCCGTACGACCGAAGCGTTGTGCGGGAATGGCCTCCATGCGTCGCGTTGTATAGGGCTGTAGCTCTAGCCCCGCCTGCCGCGCTCCAGCCACAAGGTTGGATTGAAGTCGATCTGTATCGAAGGTACCGGGCAGAAGGTTGTTGAGGGTCACGCCGCTGCTGGCTATCTGGCGCGCCAGCCCAGCAACGAATCCGGTAAGGCCGCTGCGTGCCCCGTTGGACAGACCTAAGTAGGGGCTCGGTGATTTGACCGTAGTACTGGTAATGTTGACGATGCGACCCCACCGTCGGGCCTGCATTCCGTCGATGGTTTCGCGCATCAGCGCGATAGGGGTGAGCATGTTCGCCCCAAGCGCTTGGTACCAAACGGCATCATCCCAGTCGCGGAAATCGCCCGCAGGTGGCCCACCGGCGTTGGTTACCAAGATGTCGAAGTCCCCATGCCCGGAATTCGGCAGGTACGCGGCCCCAGCGAGTGCGGCTGCGCGCCCGGCAGGCGTAGTGATGTCTGCGGCAATCGCCACGACTTCCGACGGTCCAAGCGTTTTCAATTGCTGCGCTGCTTGCTGCAGCGGCCCCTCGCTGCGCGCCACGATGACTACATGAACTCCAGCCTGCGCAAGCGCGGCTGCGCACGCATAGCCTAACCCCTTGCTTGCGGCGCACACGAGCGCGCGCTTACCAGAAATACCAAGATCCATAGTCGAATCATCCTGAGAAAAGCCGAAGTTCGGCGCCGGGGCGACTTTCTCGCCAAGTCGAGTCACGGGCACAAACTGAAATTGTGTAGCTTATCGATCAACATCCCGATGACTACTTGTGAAATTATAATTTCATTATTATTATCAAATCAAATCAAAAACATCAATAAATTCGGCGAAACAGAACCAAGGGGTAACGAATGATCATTGAAATCACCCTGCTCGCAGGGCGCACAGACGCACAGAAGCTGGCTTTGTTCGAGGAGGTGGCCGCCGCGGCGAGCGTCTCGCTGGGCTTGGATCCCAGTGAGGTGCGTGTGGCTATTCAGGATGTGCCACTGCAGCACTTCGCGGTAGGGGGCGTACCGAAAGCGCCGTTCCCAGCGGCACGATGAAACCGCATATCCGAATAGAGGCGCGCGGCAATGCCCATCCTTAGAGTAACCATGACCGTTGGTTCATCCGACGCCCAGAAGTTGGCACTGTTCCAGAGCTTGACCTCAGCAGTGCAGAGGGCCGTGCAGGCACCGCCTGAGAACATCCGAGTCATTCTTAATGAAATTCCACGTGCGAACTTGTGGCACACCGCGGTGACGCCGCCGCCATCTCGCATCTCACTTTCCGAACCATCGATCGCAGCTGAAAACAAATGATCACCAACAATGTCACAGAGGCCCCTCCGTCCATGTCCCGCACCGGAGGCCAGATCCTGGTCGACCAACTGCGAATCCATGGCATTCGTCACGTGTTCTGCGTCCCCGGTGAAAGCTACCTAGCCGTGCTTGATGCACTGCACGACGCAGACATCGAGGTGACCATCTGCCGCCAGGAAGGCGGGGCCATGATGATGGCGGAGGCGTACGGCAAGCTAACCGGGCAGCTCGCAGCCTGCTTCGTCACACGCGGCCCGGGGGCAACGAATGCCACGCCGGGCATCCACATCGCCTCGCACGACTCTACGCCGGTGTTGCTGTTCGTGGGCCAGATAGAGCGTGCGGTTCGCGAGCGTGGAGCGCTGCAGGAGCTTGACTATCGGGCTGCGTTCGGCCATATGGCCAAATGGGTTACGGAGATCGACGATGCGCGCCGTATCCCTGAGATCGTGTCGCGCGCCGCGCACACGGCTACGTCCGGTCGACCGGGCCCTGTGCTGATCGCGCTGCCGGAGGACATGCTGGTGGATCGGGTCGTGTGCGCGGATGCTAAGCCCGCACAGGAAGTGCAAGTCCACCCTGGAGTCGGCCAGATGGCGCGTGTGCGTGAATTGTTAGCGCAGTCCGAGCGACCCTTGGTTGTGCTCGGTGGTACCCGGTGGAACGCCGAGGCAGTAGAGCAGTTCGCTCGATGGGCGAAGGCGTCCGACCTGCCCGTGACGGTGTCACTGCGACGCCAGATGCTGTTCCCTACATCCAACTCTTCGTTCGTTGGCGATCTGGGTTTTGGCGCGAATCCTCAGTTGGTCGAGAAAGTCAAGCGCGCCGACCTCATCTTGTTGTTGGGAAGTCGCCTTTCGGAAACCCCAAGCCAAGGCTACACGTTGTTGGGCATCCCAGTGCCCGAGCAGACGCTGATTCATGTCTTCCCGGAAGCAGGTGAGATTGGTCGCGTTTACGCGCCCACACTCGGCATATGCGCGACGCCGGCTGCCTTCGTTGAGGCGCTGGATCAAGAGCCCTTGCCTGCACTTGAGGCGCGCAGCGTGTACTGCCGCAACCTGCGCTCGATTTACGAGCGGTGGAGCAGCACGGATGGTGTGGTCACACCCGGAAAACTTCAGATGGCGCAGGTGATGGACTACCTCAACCGGGTGCTCCCTCCGGACGCCATTGTGTGCAATGGCGCGGGCAATTACGCCACTTGGGTGCATCGCTTCTATCGCTTTGAACGTTTCGGCACACAACTCGCCCCCACGTCGGGCTCCATGGGATACGGAGTTCCGGCGGCCGTTGGAGCTAAGCGCGTGCACCCAGAAAAAACGGTGGTGGCTTTCGCGGGCGACGGCTGTTTCTTGATGAACGGCCAAGAGTTCGCAACTGCCGTGCAGTACCAGCTTCCGGTGGTTGTTATTGTGGTTGACAACGGCATGTACGGCACGATCCGAATGCACCAAGAGCGCGAATACCCTGGCCGTGTGAGCGCGACCGAGTTGCGCAATCCGGATTTTGCGGCCTACGCCCGTGCCTTCGGCGGGCATGGCGAGCGAGTGGAGACAACCGAGGAGTTCGCGCCGGCCTACGAACGCGCTCTCGCTTCGGGCCTACCAGCTATCTTGCATTGCGTAATCGACCCTGAAGCCATCAGTCCCGCATTCACTCTCACGCAGGTGCGTGAGGCTGCAATTGCAGCCGGGCGTGGTAAGGCTTGAAGGCGGAATAGGAGAACGTATGCCAAAAACCCCTAACCTGCATGGCAACCTGATTGGCGGTCAATGGTGCGAGGCCGCAGAGGTCAGCGAGAATATTAATCCGTCTGACACTCGCGAAATTGTGGGCCTTTATGCCCGTGGCGGCCGGGAGGATGCGGAACGCGCAGTTTCTGCAGCGCGGGCAGCCTTCTCTGCGTGGTCGCAAAGCACGCCGCAATTTCGGCATGACATCCTGGCACGCGCCTCGCAGGAGCTTGCGGCGCGTAAGGAAGAGTTAGGGCGTCTGTTGTCTAGCGAGGAAGGCAAGACCCTTCCCGAGGGGGTGGGCGAGGTGGGGCGCGCTTCCAGCGTGTTGTCCTATATGGCCGGCGAGGCTTTGCGCGTCACCGGAGATCGCCTCGCGGGACTGTTGGCGGGCAGTGATGTTGAGGTTACCCGCGAACCGCTGGGCGTGGTCGGTGTGGTATCGCCATGGAATTTTCCTATCGCTATTCCGGCGTGGAAGATTGCGGCCGCACTGGCGTTCGGCAACACCGTGGTGTTCAAGCCGGCCGAGATTGTCCCTGGCTCCGCCTGGGCGTTAGTAGACATCTTGCACCGCGCGGGACTGCCAGAGGGTGTGCTCAATCTGGTGATGGGCTCGGGCAGCCAGGTGGGCGGAGTGCTCTGCTCACACCCTGGTGTGGATGCCATCAGTTTTACCGGGTCGGTTGCCACGGGACGACGCATTGCGATGGATTGCGTTAGCGGGCCTGTCATGAAGCGCATGCAGTTGGAGATGGGTGGCAAGAATCCGCTGGTAATACTCGATGACGCTGACCTTGATCTGGCTGTTGAATGTGCGGTGCAAGGGGCGTTCTTCAGCACGGGCCAGCGATGTACTGCCTCGTCGCGCTTCATCGTGACCGACGGCATTCACGACCGTTTCGTGCGGACCGTCATTGAGCGCCTGAAGGGATTGAAAGTGGGCCACGCGTTGGAGGCGGGGACCCACATCGGTCCAGTTGTAGACGAAAAGCAACTGAACACTGATCTATCGTACATCGACATCGGTATCAAGGAAGGGGCTTGCCTAGCTTGGGGCGGCCAGCCTCTGGACCTGCCCACGCCAGGTTTCTATCTTCAGCCGGCGCTGTTCACGGAGGTTGATACCTCTATGCGCATTGCATGTGAGGAGATCTTCGGGCCTGTGGCGACCGTCACCCGCGTCAAGAACTTTGACGAGGCGCTGAGCGTCGCCAATGCGACGGAGTTCGGTCTGGCATCTGGCATTTGTACAACGAGCCTACGGCATGCCACGCACTTCAAGCGTCATGCGCAGGCGGGCATCGTGAAGGTGAACCAGGCCACCAGCGGCTTGGACTACCACCTGCCATTCGGTGGGCGAAAAGCTTCTTCTTACGGGCCCCGGGAGCAGGGCCAATATGCCGTGGACTTCTACACCGTCATCAAGACGGCCTATACCTCCGCGTGATAGCGGGTTGACTCGATCACTTGAAGACCAATTATTTAAAAAGGAGACATCATGAAAAAGTTACTCACCGGTCTTTGTCTGCTCTCGGCCGTTCTGGCAATGCCAGCCCAGGCGACAGACTATCCACAAAAGAGTATTCGGATCATTGTCCCATTTGCTGCAGGTGGCATCACGGACGTAATGGGCCGCACGATCGCCACCAGGCTCAGCACCGAACTGGGGCAACCCGTAATTGTGGATAACAAGCCCGGTGCCAGCGGCATGATCGGATGCGAAATGGCAGCCAAGGCCGCGCCGGATGGCTACACGCTACTGATGGCTGGCATCGCGCCGTTGGGAACGAATCCAGTAATGTACAAACAGATTCGTTACGACCCAGTCAAGAGCTATGAGCACATCGGGCTCGTCGCCAAGCAACCGCTGGTGGTAGTGGTGGGCAATAACATCCCGGCACAGAATATCCAGGAACTCGCCGCCTATCTGAAGAAGCGCCCCGCGGGCGACATGTTCTACGGCACCTCCGGCAGCTCCTACCAACTCATCACAGAGGCATTCGCGGCCCAGTTGGGCATCAAGATGACGCATGTCCCTTTTAAGGGAACCAGTCCAGCGATCGAATCCCTTCTTGGAGGACAGATTGGATTCATGATTGATCCTTTCTCGACGATGGGAACCCTGGTGAAGGGGGGTAAGGTCAAAGCACTCGCCATCACCGCTGACAAGCGCTCCGAAGCCGCCCCCCAACTGCCCACGGTGAGCGAATCGGGTATCCAAGGCTTCGAGGCGTCGTCGTGGCAAGGCTTGCTGGCACCTGCAGGAACGCCTAAGGAAATTGTTCAGAAGCTCAATGATGCTCTGGTCAAGATCCTGATGTCGAACGAAATCAAGCAGAGCTTTGCAGCTTCTGGGGTACAGCCGACACCTTCCTCTCCGGCAGAGTTTCGCCAATTCATCCAAGCTGAGAACCAGCGCTGGAAGAGCGTGGCCGCAGCAGCCAATATCCAACCTGAAGATTGACCAGAGCGGCGCCATGCAAATGTTTTCGCAACGGCCTCAGCGCCGCCTGAATGCGCAGGCGGCCACCGAGTTCGCCGCCGCGTTTGGTGACTGTTTTAGCACCAATGCTGCGGTGCGCGAACAGCACGGCACGGACGAATCGCCCTACCCCGTGTGCATGCCTGATGCAGTGGTGTTTGCAGAATGCACGGAGGACGTAGTGCGAGCCGTGCGCCTGTGCCAACGATGGGATGTGCCGTTGGTGCCTTTCGGGGTGGGCTCATCCATGGAGGGACACATCCTGCCGATCGAAGGTGGAGTCACGTTAGACCTGTCGCGGATGAACAGGATCGTGGCGGTGAATGCCGAGGACTTTACGGTGACTGTCCAGCCCGGCGTTCGGCGCCAGCAGCTCAACGAAGAGATTCGCCATACCGGCTTATTTTTCCCCATTGATCCTGGTGCGGATGCCTCAATAGGTGGCATGGCCAGTACCCGCGCTTCGGGCACGAACGCTGTGCGTTACGGCACCATGCGCGAGAACGTGGTTTCACTCAAGGTAGTAACAGCAGAAGGGCATGTTGTCCGTACCAGCAGCCGTGCGCGCAAGTCGTCCGCCGGCTACGATCTCACGCGCTTGTTCGTTGGCAGCGAGGGTACTCTCGGCATCATCGTAGAGGTGACTGTGAGGGTCTATCCCCTGCCCGAGGCCTTGTCCGCTGCTGTCTGCAACTTTTCATCCCTGCATGACGCGGTGACCAGTGTCATCGAGATCATGCAGGCAGGTGTGCCAGTCGCGCGGGTGGAATTCATGGATGACAGAGCTGTTCGGGCGGTCAACCGCTACAGCCAGATGGCCCTGCGGGAGACTCCTCTGTTGCTGTTCGAGTTCCACGGTAGCCCCAGTGCCGTGGCCGAGCATGCTCAACTCGCCCAGGAGATTACTCGGGGCAATGGTGGGATGGATTTCGAATGGGCCGAGAAGCCCGAGGAACGAACGCGCCTCTGGACGGCGCGGCACAAAGGCTACTTCGCCGGCTTGCAGATGCGCCCTGGTGCGCGCAGCGTGTCGACTGATGTGTGCGTGCCCATTTCCAGGCTCGCGGATTGCGTGGAGGAGACCGTTGCCGACCTGGAAGCAATGCCCTTCCCCTTCAAGGTCGTGGGACATGTGGGTGACGGGAATTTCCACGTGCAGATGCTGCTGGATGCCAACAGCCATAGCGAATGGGAGCAATCCGAGGCGGTGAACCGGCAGTTGGTGCTGCGCGCCATCCGGATGGACGGTACCTGTACAGGTGAGCACGGGGTCGGCATCCACAAGATGGAATTCCTGAAGGAGGAGCATGGCGAGGAGGCCTTAGCGCTGATGCGCAAGATCAAGCATGCCCTTGACCCAGGGAATATCTTCAACCCAGGCAAGATCGTCAGCTGGGATTGATGCCCAGCACACACGGCTTTCAGCGGCCCGAAAGCTGTGCGATTTGCTGGAGTGACGGTACCTGCAGCGGCATCAGACGTGTGCAGGCCAAAAGCTCCTTGGAGATATGAGCAATGGTGTCGTCATCGAAATCCGCTGAATAGCCAGTGACCGCAAGGCATCCAAGGGCCGATTTGTCCCATGAGTAAAAGTTGGCCGCGATCGCACTGAGGCCTTCATAGAACTCGTCTTTTACCAGTACATAACCGTTCTGTGCCGCATGTTCCAAGTCGGCATCGAGGGCAGGTTTCGAGGTGATGGTCTTGCTGGTTCGGGCCACATAGGGTGGCTCGCCTAGCAATGCCTCACGTCTAGACGGATCGGTTGCGAGTAGCAGTGCCTTGCCGGGGCCGGAGGCGTGCAGAGGGCCATGAAGCCAAGTGGAGTAGTAGGGGCTGAGCGAGCTGCCGGCCTGCATCACGTCGACCACAACGCGCTCGCCCCCAATGTAGGCCACGAGAACCACCGATTGTTTGATCTTGTTGGCCAGCGAGCGAACCAGGGGGTCCGCCTGCCTGCGTAGTTCTTCGAGTGGGTGATTCAGGGGTAGCGGGCGCAGGGTGGAGGGCGAGGCTAGATAGTGCTTGCCATCCCCGACGCGAATGACGCGTTGCGTCTCCTCCAGTGAGCGCAGAAGGCGTAGCGTGGTGCTGAGATCAAGTTTGACGTTGGCAGCCAGCTCAGCCAGTGTCAAAGGGTGGCCTGCCGAGATGAGTGTGTCCAAGATGGCCAAACCGCGCATCAGCGTGCCTGCAAGCTGCCCGGTGGGTTTGGCATTGTCAGGCAACGGTTCCGCAGAGGATGCCGATGGGGGATTGGTTTTGCGGGTTCTTGGCATGGTCTGGTTTGCAAACGCGAGCCGGCAATTCACTGTTGTTCAGGCTCGACGCGACAGAGGGCTGCAAGGAGTCCATTTCGGTTCGCTACAGCGCGCCGCGAATATAACAGCGGTTATGAGGTGGGAGTCCGATCCGTGTTCTGGTGAGACTCTGCGTATTTCTCACCGTTGGAGAGAAGCGTTCAAAGTTTAGCGAACTTGCGCAGGGCTTCCGTGAAGCTCAGCCCCTTGCGAATTTCCTCGCTGGCCTGTCGGTCCTGCTGCTCCAGTTCGCTGGCCAGACGTGCCACTTCTGCTGCACGCGCCAAGGGAATTACTACAAGGCCGCTTGAGTCGCCGACGATGATGTCTCCAGCGTGCACCGGTATGCCATCGATTTTCACCGTGGTGTTGATCTCGATGACCTTGACGCGGGTCTTGCCTGAAAGCGGCACGATATGGCGGGAGAAAACGGAAAACCCCAACTCGATGATCTCGTCCGCGTCGCGCACACCGCCGTCCACCACTAGGCCGGCAGCACCGTTTTGCACCGCAGCGACTGAGGCAACTCCGCCCCACGTCGATACCTGTTGACCACCGTTGTCGATCACCACCACGTCCATTGGCTGGCACAGATCGATGACGGCCCCCAACCCGAATTCCGACGCTTTGTAAGCGTGCTGCGCACCCGTAACTTCCTTGACGGTCAGGGCCGCACCGACAAACCGCATCCCTGCAGCGACCGGACGCAGGTTGAGTCCGATGCCTCCGATTTTCAGATCGTCGAGTACGTTGCCAATCGTGCTGGTGGCCAGCCCCTTGAATGCTTCAATGAGCTTAGGTGATGTGGCCGGTCGGGCACCGTGGTGGATAGTCAATTGATAGCCCGTTCTTTATTTGATGATGTCGTTATCATATAAAAAAGAAATAAAAATTTCAATAGCTGATTATCATGATGTTATTTTTGCTTCAATCGACTACCTTCTCATGGAGAAAAGAGCTCGGAAGAGCTGATCGATGGGCTCCGCCCTAGTGTGTCGATGAGGAACGAGGAGACAAACATGTTGAATACTCGACGGGCCGTGTTGCAGCGGTTCTCTGCAGGTGCTTTGGGCGCTGTGGTCCCGATGGCCCGCGCTGCATCAGATTGGCCGCGCAAACCCGTAAAGGTGATCGTGCCCTTTACACCTGGCGGTTCGACCGATATAGCTGCGCGCTTGGCGGCGGAAGGCATGGGCCGTCAGCTTGGACAGACATTCGTAGTTGAGAACCGGCCCGGTGCAGGTGGGAATCTGGGTCTTGAGGCACTTGCCCGTTCGGAGCCCGATGGCTACACCATCGGCATCCTGACCACGGCACACCCGATCAATAGCTGGCTCTACAAGAAGACAGGCTACGACCTCAAGAGCAGTTTCGCGCCGATCGGATTCCTGCAGGAGGGGCCGATCATGCTCGTGGTGCATCCAAGCCTTCCAGTGTCGTCGGTGGCTGAGCTAATTGCCTATGCCAAGGCTCGTCCTGGCACGCTCAACTTTGCCAGCTCGGGTACTGGCAATTCCACGCATATGTCGGGGGAATTGTTTTGCCACCAGGCAAAAGTGACGATGACTCATGTGCCGTACAAAGGTAGTGCCCCCGCGATTTCCGACACCATTGCGGGAGTGTGCGAGCTGAGCTTTGACACGATGATATCGGCCCTTCCCCACGTGAAGTCCGGCAAGCTCAAGGCCCTTGCTGTGACCACTGCTTCACGTTCGCCGATGACGCCGGAAGTGCCATGCATGAACGAAACCATTCCCGGTTTCGAGGTTTCAGCCTGGAATGGCATGGTGGCACCTTTCGGCACGCCCAGTGCAGTGATCCAGAAGCTGCATGCAGCTATGGCGGAGACGTTGGCGACTCCTGCTGTGCTGAAGCGTTTCCAAGAAATGGGTGTGAATTCCCGCGTCATGTCAGCAGAGCAGTTCCATGGCTTCATTCTGCAAGAGGCAGACATGTGGGGCAAGACGGTACGAGCGGCCAACATCACCATAGATTAATTATCGAGCGGCACATCGCTAGAGGGGCCATCTCGACTCGCGCAACCAACAACCAAAGGAGACAAGTATGAATATGAATCGACGTACCGCTGTGATAGCTCAGTGGACTCTGGTCGCGGCAGCATGCGCTTTGCCCGGTATCAATGCTCAGGCAAAGGATGAAGGCGCCGCAGCTTATCCCACTAAGCCCATCACATTCCTGGTCCCGTATTCTGCGGGAGGACCTACAGACCTAATCGCTCGTCAGCTGGCATTGGGACTGAACAAACTGTGGGGTCAGCCGGTGGTGGTCGACAATCGGACAGGTGCAAGCGGAATCGTAGCGCTGACGGCCTTAGCGCGGGCTCCGGGGGATGGCTATACGCTCGGAATCATGGTGTCGCCTGTCACTGCCATTGCTCCGCTTACACAGCCAAACTTTCCTTACGATGTGGTCAAGGACTTCACCGCCGTCTCAGATGTCGTGGACTACGCGTTGGTCCTAATGGTGGGTCCGCAGACCAAGGCCAAGTCTGCCCGGGAGCTGGCGGACTATGCCAAAAAGAATCCCACCGCAGTGACCTATGGCTCTTCGGGAGTGGGAGGTACGAATCACCTCGCAGGCGAATTGTTTTCCCGCTCAGCAAATGCGCCCATGCTTCACGTGCCCTATAAGGGCAATGCCCCGGCAATCAATGACGTCATGGCGGGCCAGATCAGCTTTGTCTTCGCGCAGACCGACACCGCTATTGGCATGGCAAAGAGCGGCAAAATGACCGCGCTGGGCATCACCGCCGCCACCCGCAACCCAGCCCTGCCCAACGTTCCCACGATGGAGGAAGGCGGCTTCGCGGGTATGGATGTCGGTGGCTGGACCGGCGTTATGGCGCCTGCCAAGTTGCCACAGGAGGTGCTGAAGAAGCTCGAAGAGGGCATCGCAGCAGTCAAGAAGACGCCTGAGTTCAGGGAAAAAATGGAATCTATGGGCTTCGTAATTACTGGAACCTCCTCTGCGGTTTTCGGCCAGCGCGTCCAGAAGGAGCGCGACTTCTGGAAAGCCAAGATCACCGAGGCCAAAATTCAGCTCCAATGAATCTGGAAAAACTATTGTCGGTTGCTGACTTTGAGCAGCAGGCGCGAGCAGTCCTCCCGCGCGCGGTCTTCGGGTACGTCAATGGAGGCACGGAGGACTGCTTGACGCTGGATGCGAATAGAGCTGCTTTCCGTTCCATACAGTTTCGACCACGGGGACTTGTGGGGGTGGCTGAGCGTTCGCAGGCGGTGGAGCTTTGGGGGCGTAAGTATCAGCATCCCTTTGGCATCGCGCCCATGGGAGTAACGGCCATGTGTCGTCATCGCTGTGAATTGAATCTCGCCAAGGCGGCCACAGATGCGGCCATTCCCTTTGTCCTGAGTGGCTTGTCCACCATACTGATGGAGCAGGTCCGCGAGGCAGCGCCGGACTTCTGGTATCAAGGTTACATCCCTGGCGATCGGGACGTTATCCGGCCGCTGATGCAGCGGCTTCAGGCCAACGGCGTGGATGTGCTGGTGGTGACTATCGATACGCCATTGGGTGCCAATCGCGAAAACAACCAACGCAATGGCTTCACCATACCATTCAAATTTAGCAAGGGACTGTTATGGGACGGCATATGCCATCCACGGTGGTCGATGGATGTTTTTGCGCGGACGTTGCTCTCGGATAGACGGATACCGCGCTTTTGTAACGTATTGGCTGACACCCGGGGCTTCCGGATTACGGAGGAGCCTCAGGGTGGATTCAGGTACGGCCGGGACAAGCTGGACTGGTCGCACCTCGCGTGGATGCGGGAAATGTGGCGTGGCCGCATAGTGCTCAAGGGTGTTGCCCATCCTGCGGATGCACAGCGCGCCGAGAGCATGGGGCTTGATGGCGTGATTGTGTCCAATCATGGGGGGCGTCAACTCGATGGCGCTCAGGCGTCACTGGATGCGTTGCCGGCCGTTGTTGCGGCCGTATCGCGCCAGTTCCCGGTTCTCATCGATGGTGGTTTTCGCCGGGGCACCGACATCCTCAAAGCCATAGCGCTCGGGGCGCGCATGGTCTTTCTGGGGCGCTCGGTGCTGTATGGCGCGACGGTAGCAGGCGAGGCCGGCGTGGCACGGGTGATTGATATCTTGAGCACGGAGATTGACCGTAATCTAGGCTTACTGGGGTGCTGCGATGTGAATAATCTGGACAATGGATATGTCGTTCACAAGCCCGTGATTTAGACTTGCCCAATGACGCACAGCCACGTCTCAATGTGGTCGATCGCGATGGACGGCCTGTCCGTGCCTCAGAGACTTTTGGTGGCCGAGGCAATGACACCACGTGCTTACGCCAAGCGCACGTTGCTGTATTCCGAAGGAAAGCGCTGCGGAGGCATTAGCGTCGTCGAACGAGGGCGTGTGCGCAGTTTTCACACCACCCCGGGAGGCAAGGAGTTCACTCACCTGGTGAACGGACAGGGCACGTTACTGGGTCTGGTGTCTGTGATGCTAAATGCGCCCGCCGTCATATCAGTCGAAAGCCTGGACGATGTTACGGTGGCGCAGATCACAAGTAACGACCTGCTCGCGCTGATCGAAGCCATGCCCCGGCTGTCGTTCAATTTCAGTCGTATCCTGGCGACCACGTACATGGAAAGCTTGGCGCGTGGACGGCGCGCCATCGATTCAGCTCCGGTACGCCTCGGCAAAGTACTTTGCAAGCTCGCCGCTTTGGAGCTTGGTGATGCGGGTGGTGCCAGTGGCGAGATCAATGGTCTAACGCAAGAAGATCTATCAGCGATGGTCGGGACCACACGCAGTTGGGTGGCTCAGATGCTGGGGCATTTCGAGGAAATCGGTCTGCTGAAACGGCGAAGGGGGGCCATCGTCATCCCTGACCTTCCTTCGCTAGTTCAGCACATTACTCAATTGGAATCGCAGACCGTCGACTGAGTACAAACGCTCAGTACCACTGTTTACTGCTGAACAGACGCCCTGCCCTGGTCTCCCTACAGTTGAATACACGTCTGCATTTGCGGGCGTGGCATGGGTTCCTGTGGCGGAACCACCCAACAGAGGTAGCCGGGCTTAAAAATGAGCGTCAAAGGCAAAGCCTATGTCGTCGGTGCGTTCGAGCCGGTCAGCCTGTGCCCGCAGGCGAGACCGGCGAGGTGGTGGTGCGCGGCGAAACCGTGATGCCCGGCTACTGGAACAACCCCGAGGCCACGGCCCAGACGCTGCGCGATGGCTGGCTGTACACCGGCGACATGGGGTGCCTGGACGGCGACGGTTTTCTCACCCTCAAGGACCGCTCCAAGGACGTGATCATCTCGGGCGGCTCCAACATCTACTCGCGCGAGGTCGAAGAAGTGCTGCTGCTGCACCCGCAGGTGCGCGAGGTGGCCGTGGTGGGGCAGCCGGATGCGGAGTGGGGCGAGGTGCCCGTGGCCTTTGTGGTGGGCAATGAGGGCGTGACCCCCGATGCGCTGGACGCGCTGTGCCTGGCGCACATCGCGCGCTTCAAGCGCCCTCGGCTCTACCGTTTCGTGTCCGCCTTGCCCAAGAACAGCTATGGCAAGGTGCCCAAGACGGCGCTGCGGGAGATGCTGGGTTAAAAGCCCGGCCTGCAAAGGCCAATGCGTGGGCCTACCATCGTGGCCTGCACTTTTCTGCGAGCCCGCCATGACCACCACCACCCTCAAGATCGATTTCGTCTCCGATGTCTCCTGCCCCTGGTGCATCATCGGCCTCAAGGCGCTGGAGCAGGCAGCGGATCGGCTCAAGGACGAAGTCGCGCTCGACCTGCATTTCCAGCCCTTCGAGCTGAACCCGCAGATGGTGCCCGGGGGCCAGGACATTGGCGAGCACCTGCAAGAGAAGTACGGCGCCACACCGGAACAGAGCCAGAAGAACCGCGAGGCCATTGCCGCCCGGGGGGCGGCGCTGGGCTTTACCTTCAGCATGGACAAGCGCAGCCGCATCTACAACACCTTCGATGCGCACCGCCTGCTGCACTGGGCCGAAGAAAAGGGTCTGCAAGCCCCGCTCAAGCACGCTTTGTTCGCGGCCTATTTCACCGATGGACAAGACCCGAGCAGCCATGAGGTGCTGGTGCGCGTGGCGGGCGAGGTGGGGCTGGATGCCGACGAGGCGCGGGCGCTGCTGGCGTCTGACCGCTTTGCCGATGCGGTGCGCGAGCGTGAGCAGTTCTACCAGCAGCACGGCATCCATTCGGTGCCGGCGATCATCATCAACGAGCGCCACCTGATCTCGGGCGGGCAGCCGGTGGAGGTGTTCGAACAGGCGCTGCGGCAGATTGCGGCGCAGGGTTGATGGGAGGATTGGCTATTAATCAATAGCTATTGGCGCTTGTTGATCAAGCGCTAGAGGCTTTCTCATGAGCGGTGGCGTGGGGCCGCCGATTCATTTGCGCAGCGGTATGGGCGTGGCGCGGTCCACCGGAACGGCGGTCACGCTGTTCTGCGGCGAACCGTCGATCAGCTTTTCCGAATAGGTCAGGTAGACCAGCGTGTTGCGCGCCGGGTCCACCATGCGCACGATGCGCAGGCGCTTGAACAGGATGGACATGCGCTCGCTGAACACCTCTTCCTGCTTCCTGAGCGGCTGGGGGATGCGGATGGCCCCCACCTGGCGGCAGGCGATCGAGGCTTCGGCGCGGTCTTCGGCCAGGCCCAGCGTGCCCTTGACGCCCCCGATGCGGGCGCGCGAGACATAGCAGGTCACGCCCTGCACGCCAGGGTCGTCGTAGGCTTCCACGATGATGTCGTGGTCGCGGCCAATCCATTGGAAGGCCGTGTCCACCGTGCCGATCCTTTCGCCCGATGCCGCCAACGCGGCGCAGGGCATAAGGGCACTGGCCAACAGCCCTGCCGCTGCCAAGGCCCGGCAGCGGATGTTCATCATGCTGCCACCCCGGCTTCGGCGCAGCGCCGGGCCAGGTGGGCGAGGGCTTCTTCCACCTGGTCCACCAGCACCAGGCACAGGTCGCCCGGTTGCAGGCGATCGAGGGCGGCGTCGATGGCGATGAACTCGCCGCGGATTTCCTCGACATGCTGGGTGCGCACGGCGCCGGCCAGGCCTTCGCGCAGCAGGGCCATCACTTCGCCGTCGCCGCGGCCCCGCTGGGCGGCGTCCTGGTAGAGGATCACGTCGTCAAAGGCGGCGCCCAGGATCACGGTCTGCTCGCGGATGTCCTCGTCGCGGCGGTCGCCGGCGCCGCTGATCACCACGCTGCGGCGCTTGGCGGGCAGGGCCTCGACGGCCTGCACCAGGGCGCGCATGGCGTCGGGGTTGTGGCCGTAGTCGGCGATCACCGTGGCACCCTTGAAATCCATGACGTTGAAGCGGCCCGGAGCGTTGTCGCTGTCGTTCACAAAGCCCGAGAGGCCGCGGCGGATGGTCTGCCAGGGCAGGCCGGCGCCCCAGGCGGCGGCCACCGAGGCCATGACGTTCTCGACCTGGAAGCCGATCTTGCCGTTGCGCGTGATGGGCACGTCGCGCAGGTGGATGGTTTCGCGCCACGAGCCTTCAGCGGCCACGATCGAATCGCCATCCACGTACACGGTGCGGTGGCCCTGGGCGCGGTGCGTGGCCATCACGGGGTGGTGGCGGTCTGCGGCGAAATAGATGATCTTGCCGGGGCAGGACGAGGCCATGGCGGCCACGATGGGGTCGGTGGCATTGAGCACGGCATAGCCGGTGGTGGCCACGTTCTGCACGATCACGCGCTTGAGCACTGCCAGGTCTTCCACCGTGGTGATGTAGTTCAGCCCCAGGTGGTCGCCCGCACCGATGTTGGTGACCACGGCCACCTGGCAGCGGTCGAAGCCCAGGCCTTCGCGCAGGATGCCGCCACGCGCGGTTTCGAACACGGCGGCGTCCACCTCGGGGTGCAGCAGCACGTTGCGGGCGCTCTTGGGGCCGCTGCAGTCGCCGCTGTCGATCTGGCGGCCGTTCACGTACACGCCGTCGGTGTTGGTCATGCCCACGCGCAGGCCCTGGGCGGTGAACAGGTGGGCAATCAGGCGCGCCGTGGTGGTCTTGCCGTTGGTGCCGGTCACGGCCACGGTAGGAATGCGGCCATCGTCGCCATGGGCATAGAGGCGGTCCACCATGGCCTGGCCGACATTGCGCGGCTTGCCGTAGCTGGGCGCCAGGTGCATGCGCAGGCCGGGGGCGGCATTCACTTCGACGAAGCCGCCGCCCTGCTCTTCGAGGGGGCGCAGCACGGTCTCGGCGACCATGTCCACGCCGCAGATGTGCAGGCCCACCATCTGGGCGGCGGCCACGGCGCGCGCGGCCACGGCAGGGTGCACGTCGTCGGTGACATCGGTGGCGGTGCCGCCGGTCGACAGGTTGGCGTTGTTGCGCAGGATGACGCGCTGGCCCTTGGGCGGAACGGAGTCGGGCGTCAGGTTCTGCATGGCCAGGCGGGCCACGGCGATGTCATCGAGACGGATCTTGGTGAGCGAGGTGGCGTGGCCTTCGCCACGGCGCGGGTCCTGGTTCACGATGTGCACCAGTTCGCGCACGGTGCGTTCGCCATCGCCCAGCACCTGCGGGGGCTCGCGCCGGGCAGCGGCCACGAGCTGGTCGCCCACCACCAGCAGGCGGAAATCGTGGCCGGGCAAAAAGCGCTCGACCATCACGGTGCCGTAGTCGGCCGCGTTGCGGTAGGCCTCTTCGAGCTGGGCACGGTCGGTGATGTTGACCGTGACGCCCTTGCCCTGGTTGCCGTCCTGCGGCTTGACCACCACGGGCAGACCCACCCTGAGTGCGACTTCCCAGGCTTCCTCGACGGTGTCCACCGGCTGGCCCAGCGGCACCGGCACGCCGGCCGCATGCAGCAGGCGCTTGGTGAGGTCCTTGTCCTGGCCGATGGATTCGGCCACGGCGCTGGTGGAGTCGATCTCGGCGGCCTGGATGCGGCGCTGCTTCGAACCCCAGCCAAACTGCACCAGGCTGCCGCGCGTGAGGCGCCGGTAGGGGATGCCGCGGGCCACGGCGGCATCGACGATGGCGCCGGTGCTGGGGCCCAGGCGCTCGTCTTCATCGAGCTCGCGCAGACTGGCAATGGTCGCTTCGGCATCGAATTGGCCCTGGCCCAGCGCGGCGTTGATGAGGCGCTGGGCGTCTTCAAACGCCTGCCGGCCCACGGCTTCCTCGCTGTATTCGACAACCACCTGGTACACACCGGCATCGGTGGTGGCGGTGGTGCGGGCAAAGGTTACCGGGCAGCCGGCCTGGGCCTGCAGGGCCAGCGCCGCCGTCTGCAGCACATGGGCGAGCGAGACATCGCCGCTGCCGCCTTCGGGGTGCAGCATGCCGATGGCCGGAAACAGGGCCCGCAGCCGGGCTTCGAAACCGTCCATGCGGGCGATGGAGCGTTCGGATTCGGCGCAGGCCACCACGGCCTCGATGGCCATGTGGCGGCTCCAGAGGTTGGGGCCACGCAGGGCCCGGGTGCGGGATACATCCATGAAAGTGTCTTTCTGTGGTCCATCAGGGCTGGCAGGCCCCGGTCAGGTCTAGGGCGATGGAATCAACAACGGGTGGCATCAGGTGGGCAGGGTGCTCACGGGCGGCAGCTCGGGCTCGAACGTCTTGATGCCGGCACCGATGAGGTCGGGGGCAATGTCCAGCGCCCAGGCCGCGCCGATCGCGGCCAGCAGGGCATCGGTGTCGGGCACGATGGCGTTGCGCCCGAACGTGAGCTCGGACAGCGTGCCCAGCACATGTTCTGCACTGCCGGTGGCCAGCACCACGTGCTGGTTGCGCCGCACCACGGCGCGCCCCTGGTTGCGGGCACGGTGCTCCACGATGGCGGGCAGGCTGGCGTCCTGTGCATACAGCACCACATCGCCGTCGCACAGCGGGGCCAGGTCGGCCACCTGCGGATCGGCGGCGTTGAGCACGGCCGCGCCGCCCTCCAGCACCACGTCCACCTGCGTGCGCAGCACCTTGGTCATCTGCTCGCGGTTCTGGATGTCGAATTCGGCCAGCGTTTCCGCGCCCTCCATGTCGGTGACCACGCCCACCTGGCAGCGGTCGTAGGCCAGTCCGTCACGCAGGATGGTGCGGGCGTCGTTTTCGATCACGGCGGCCTGCACCATCTGGTTCATGAGCAGGCGGTGTGCCGCTTCCCAGTGGGCGCAGTCGGCCGCCTCCACGCAGCGGCGGTCCAGGAAGAGGCCGTCGCGGCAGGCCAGGCCGGTGTGCCGTCCGCTCAGGTGCAGCAGCCAGGCCACCAGGCGCGCGATGGTGGCGGTGCCCTGCGTGCCGGCAACACCCACCACCGGGATGCGTCCCACGGTGTCTTCGTCTTCGTGTTCTTCGGCGGGGAACAGGTGCTCGACGATGGCCTGGCCCACAGGGCGGGGGGTGCCCACGGCGGGCTTGAGGTGCATGAGCAGGCCGGGGCCGGCGTTCACTTCCACAATGGCGCCGCCCTGTTCGTGCAGGGGGCGGGAGATGTCTTGCGCCACCATGTCGATGCCGGCGATGTCCAGGCCCACCACCTTGGCGGCCAACTGGGCGATGTAGGCCACTTCCGGGTGCACCTCGTCGGTGCAGTCCACGGCCACGTTGCCGTTGCGCTGGATTACCACCTGCCGTCCGGCGGCGGGCACCGCATCAGCGCTGAGGTCCTGGCGCTTGAGTTCCAGCTGCACCTTGGCGTCGGTCGCCACATCGATGATTTCGAGCGGGTACTCTTCTTCGTGGCCCCGGCGGGGGTCGGAATTGAGCTGGCTGTCGATCAGCTCGGTCACCGTGGACCGGCCATTGCCCGTGATGCTGACCACCTCGCCGCGTGCCGCCGCCACCAGCTTGCCACCCACCACCAGCAGGCGGTGTTCGTCGCCGGGAATGAAGCGCTCGACCATCACGTCGCTGCCCTCGGGGTAGGCCACATGGTAGGCCGCCGCAATGTCTTCCTGCTTGCGCAGGTCCAGCGTGACGCCGCGGCCATGGTTGCCGTCGGAGGGCTTGACCACCACGGGCAGGCCGATGTCCTCGGCGGCTTCCCAGGCCTCAGCGGGGCTGTTGACCACCTGGCCGTCCGGGATGGGTACGCCGCAGGCCTTGAGCAGGCTCTTGGTGAGATCCTTGTCGCTGGCGATGCCTTCGGCGATGGCGCTGGTGAATTCGCTCTCTGCCGTCCAGATGCGCCGCTGGCGGGCGCCGTAGCCCAGTTGCACCAGGTTGCCGTCGTTCAGGCGGATGTGGGGAATGCCGCGGTCCGTGCCTGCCGTCACGATGCAGGCCGTGCTGGGGCCCAGGTAGCGGTCATCGACCTCGGTGCGCAGCCGCGCCACGGCGGCCCGTACGTCAAAGGGTTCATCGTTGATGGCGGCCATCAGCAGGCGGTGCCCCTGGGCCAGCGCCACGCGGGCCACCTGTTCGTCGCGTGCCCGGAACACCATGCGGTAGACACCGCGCACCGACGTGCTGCGGGTCTGGCCGAAACCCGTGGGCATGCCCGACAGGTTGAGCAGCTCGATGACCACATGCTCCAGCACATGGCCGCACCAGGTGCCCTCCTGCAGGCGTTGCAGGAAACCGCCGCGCTCGCCCACGCCGCAGTGGTGTTCCTCCAGCGCGGGCAACCAGGCCGTGAGGCGGTCATTGAGCCCGGGGAGGGTGTTGGAGGGGTGGTCTTCCAGTACACCCAGGTCCAGCCAGACCTCCAGTGCCGGCCGGTAGGTCCAGATGTTGGGGCCGCGCAGGTAGTTGATGCGCAGGAGTTGGATATCGTCGATTTTTGCCATGTTTCGGAGCGGTTCAGGGGCACCGGGCGGGCCGGACAGGGAATGCAATTGTGCGCCCGGTTGGACGCCCGTTTTGCCGATCAAGGGGAGGAGGCGGTGCAGTTTGCGCTGGCACGCCGGGTTTCGGTCAAAATTCCAGCTCCTGCAACGCTTGTGGCTGTGTGTCGCCGACTGCAGAGAACCCAAACCTATGCAACATCACCATTCTGTGGACGCCTCCGGTGTCTTTTCTGGCCCCCAGGGGGCCGATTTGCGGGCCATGCTCGCTCCCCAAGAGAACGTGCTGGCCGCGTTACAGGTTGACCTGAGTGTCGAATTGCGCTTTGCCGCCGGCTGGGTGGTGGTGACTTCGGAGCGCATTCTGGCCTGCGACCCCGGCACTGCCGCCTGGCGTGCCTGGCCGCTGTCGAGCGGGTTGGCGCTGCGCATGCAGGACCACGGCGGGGTCGGCACACTGGAGCTGCAGGCCCCGGATGCGCGGCTGGCCCTCTGGCGCTTTACCCTGGCGCACCATCCCCAGGCCCTGCGCCTGGTGCAGCGCTTCGAGCAGGCGACGGCCCGCAGCCTGGCTTCGGGTGCGGCGCAGGACGAGGCCGATGAGCCCACCTGTCCGCAGTGCCACACCCCGCTGCCTCCCGACACCGAAGAATGCCCGGCCTGCGCGCGCGCCCAGCCCCCGCAGACTTCCACCTGGGTGCTGCTGCGGCTGTGGCGCTTCGCGCGGCCCTACCGCAAGCAGCTGGCGACGGGTTTTGCGCTCACGCTGGCTTCCACGGCGGCCACGCTGGTGCCGCCCTACCTCACCATCCCGCTGATGGACGACATCCTGATCCCGTTCCAGAACGGCCAGCAGATCGAGCCCGGCCTGGTGCTGCTCTACCTGGGCGGCCTGCTGCTGTCGGCCCTGGCCGCCTGGGGGCTGTCGTGGGCGCGCACCTACATCCTGGCGCTGGTGTCCGAGCGCATCGGCGCCGACCTGCGCACCACCACCTACGAGCACCTCTTGCGCCTGTCGCTCGACTACTTTGGCGGCAAGCGCACGGGCGACCTGATGGCGCGCATTGGCTCCGAAACCGACCGCATCAACGTCTTCCTGTCGCTGCACGCGCTCGATTTCATCACCGATGTGCTGATGATCTGCATGACGGCGGCCATCCTGTTTTCCATCAACCCCTGGCTGGCGCTGGTCACGCTGGTGCCGCTGCCCTTCATCGGCTGGATGATCCACACCGTGCGCGACCGCCTGCGCACGGGTTTCGAAAAAATCGACCGTGTGTGGAGCGAGGTGACCAACGTGCTGGCCGACACCATCCCCGGCATCCGCGTGGTGAAGGCCTTTGCCCAGGAAAAGCGCGAAGCCCAGCGGTTTCGCGACGCCAACCAGCACAACCTGGAAGTGAACGACAAGCTCAACAAGACCTGGAGCCTGTTCACGCCCACGGTGTCGCTGCTCACCGAAATCGGCCTGCTGGTGGTCTGGGCGTTCGGCATCTGGCTGGTGTCGCGCAACCAGATCACCGTGGGTGTGCTCACGGCCTTCATCGCCTACATCGGGCGCTTTTATGGGCGGCTCGATTCCATGAGCCGCATTGTCTCGGTCACACAGAAGGCCGCTGCGGGTGCCAAGCGCATCTTTGACATCCTGGACCATGTCAGCAATGTGCCCGACCCCGTCCAGCCGGTGAAACTGGCCCGCGTCGAAGGCGCCATCCAGATGCGCAACGTGGGCTTTCGCTACGGCAGCCGCGCCGTCATCAAGCACCTGGATCTGGACATCCGCCCCGGCGAGATGATCGGGCTGGTGGGGCACAGCGGCTCGGGCAAGAGCACGCTGGTGAACCTGATCAACCGCTTCTATGACGTGAGCGATGGCTCCATCCAGGTCGATGGGGTGGATATCCGCCGCTTCGCCGTGGCCGATTACCGCCGCCACATCGGCCTGGTGCTGCAGGAACCCTTCCTGTTTTTCGGCACGATTGCCGAGAACATTGCCTATGGCAAGCCCGATGCCTCGCGCGCGGAGATCGTGGCGGCCGCCCGCGCCGCCCATGCGCACGAGTTCATCCTGCGCCTGCCGCATGGCTACGACTCGCTGGTGGGCGAGCGCGGCCAGGGCCTGTCGGGCGGCGAGCGCCAGCGCATCAGCATTGCCCGCGCGTTGCTGATCGACCCGCGCATCCTGATCCTGGACGAAGCCACCTCGGCCGTCGATACTGAGACGGAAAAGGAAATCCAGAAGGCGCTCGACAACCTGGTGCAGGGCCGTACCACCATTGCCATTGCCCACCGCCTGTCCACCCTGCGCAAGGCCGACCGCCTGGTGGTCATGGACCGCGGCGAGGTGGTCGAGGTCGGGCCGCACGATGAACTCATGGAAAAGCAGGGCGCCTACTGGCGCCTGTACGAAGCCCAGGCCCGCCGCGCCGAAGAAGACGCCCAGGCCGCTGGCGTCATCATCGACAGCGGCCTGCTGCACCCGGCGCACCCCGCCGGCAATTCTTGAACCGGCCGGAAGCTGACCATGACGACATCCATTGTTCCGCTGCAACTGCACCGCAATTCCCATGGCCGCCTGGTTCTGACCCAGCCGGACGGCACCGTCCACGAGGGCGTGACGCCCGTGCGCGCGTTTCCGATCGCGGCGCCGTCCGAAGGCCTTTCGCTCGTTGGCCCGGATGGCCATGAACTGGTCTGGCTGGACCGGCTCGATCAGCTGCCCGAGGCGGCACGCCACCTGGTCGATGAAGAACTGGCCGTGCGCGAGTTTGTGCCCACTATCCACCAGATCGTTTCTGTTTCGAGTTTCTCCACGCCCAGCACCTGGACCGTCGAGACCGACAAGGGCCCGGCCCAGTTCGTGCTGAAGGCCGAAGAAGACATCCGCCGCCTGGGCGGACGCACGCGCCTGCTGATTGCCGCGGGCGATGGCATGCAGTTTCGGGTACCGGACACCACGGTGCTGGACCGGCCGTCCCGGCGTCTGCTGGAGCGCTTTCTGTAAAAGGCCGGCGCAAGCGGGCGGGGGCGGCAGCAAATGTGAGATGCATGGCCACCCCGTTCCCTCATGGTTTGGCGGGAGGGGTGCCCGATGCCACCTCTGCCTGTGCGGCCCGCTTGCGCTCGCGTTCGGCGCGGTGTTTGGCGGCAAAAACCTGCACTTCGGCGTACGAAACGAAGTTGTCGTGGTCGGTGTCGGCATCGTCAAAGGCGGCGGCCAGGCGGGGAAAAAGCACCACTTCGCTGCGGCTGAGCTTGCCGTCGCCGTTGAAGTCGAGCATCTTGAATTCCTGCATGGCCTTGATCTCGCCCTTGGACAGCGGGGCCTTGGCCGGGGCGCTGGCAGCCGCCTGCGCGGGCACGGCCGCCTCCGGCGGGTTGGCGAGTGCCAGGCTGCAGCCCAGGGCGGCCAGCAGGGCCAGTGGGATTTTCATGCGCAAAACTCCTCGGGTCGAACAGGGGTGATGTTGGCATATCTGCGGCCGCAAAGCCCATTTGCAACGCTGCGGGCGCAGGCTTTCACCGGGTGTTGCACTCTTTGGCAGGGCGTCCTGGTTGCATGCAGATGCCAGGCATGCCGGCATGCTCATCCGGCCGGCAGGGTGCCCTGGTTGGCGATGCCGCTGCTCACATGGCCTGCAGGCACATGGCGGGCCGCCGAGGTGACATGGCCGGTCTGGTCGTCAAAGAAAAAGTCGGGTTCGAACTCGCGCAGGAACTCGCCCTTGGGCATGCCGCCCAGAAACATGGCTTCATCGACCGCGATCTGCCAGCTCATCAGCGTCTGGATGGCCCGTTCGTGCGCGGGCGCGCCGCGCGCCGTGACCAGGGCGGTGCGGATGCGCATGGACGGTGCGCCGCTTTGCTGCAGGCGGTGCAGGGCCGACAAAAAAGGTTTGAAGGGCCCGGGGGGCAGGGGCAGCAGGGCCTTTTCGACCTCGTGGGCCTGGAAGGCGTCGAGCCCGGAGGCCTGGAACACCCGCTCGGCCTCGTCCGAAAACAGCACGGCGTCGCCGTCAAAGGCGATGCGCACTTCGTGCGGGTGGGCCGCGCTGGCCTGGGCCGACTGCGTGGCCACCTGCGCCGCCGGGAAGCCCATGGCCAGGGCCTCGTTCACGTCGGCCGCGTTCGCCGAGAGAAAAAGGTGCGCGCCCAGGGGCCGCAGGTAGCGAAACGGCGCCGCCCCCTGCGTGAAGACCCCGCGCTGCACCGACGCCAACCCGTGGGCCTTGGCCGAGCGGAACACGCGCATGCCACTGACCGGGTCGTTGCGCGACAGCACCACCACCTCCACCCGCTGCTGCGCGGGCTCGTTGAAGGCGAGCAGCTTCTTGACCAGCGAAAACGCCACGCCGGGCCGCGCCGGCTCATCCAGCCGGTCGAGCTGCAGCTGCATGTAGCCTTGGGGGTGCTCGGGGTCGAAGATGCGGTTTTCTTCTTCAAAATCGAACAGTGCGCGTGACGAGATCGCCACCACCAGCTTGTCGTCCAGGGTCACCGCCATGGATCCTCCTTGAAAGCCATCCATTCCACCACTCGCAGCCGTTGAAACAGGCGCGCCACAAGCCAGGGCCGCCGCGCAAGGGCCGCCCCGTCGCGCTGGCGGCGTCCCCCCTCCCGCATCGCGCAGCGAGGCGAGAGAGGGGGTGAAGGCGCGTAGCGCCTCAGGGGGGTGCACTTCATTTCACGAACTGGTTGAGCTGGATGATGGGCAGCAGCACTGCCAGCACGATCAGCATCACGATCAGGCCCATGGCCACGATGAGCAGCGGCTCCAGGATGGTGGCCAGCTGCATGGCGCGGCGCTGCACGTCGTTGGACAGCTGGGTGGCGGCGCGCTGCAGCATCACCGGCAGCTGGCCGGTCTGCTCGCCCAGGCGCGCAAACATGGCCAGCAGGCCGGGGAAGCGTTTTTTCTGCGCCAGCGCCGAGGCCAGCGGGGCGCCCTCGCGCACCAGCACCAGCGCATCGAGCGCATCGGCGCGCAGTGCGCGGTTGTTCAGGGTTTCGGCGGCGGCCTGCAGGGCCTTGAGGATGGGCACGCCGGCGCTGGCCAGCATGGCCAGCGTGCTGGCAAAGCGCGCCGCGTTGTAGCCGCGCGCCAGCTTGCCCACCAGGGGCAGGTTCAGCCAGGCGGCATCAAACTTTTGACGAAAATGCTCGATTGCCAAGGCCCAGCGTGCACCTATAGCTATCAAAACGACAGCAATCAGCATCAGCCAGCCATAGCTGCGCACCGCGGCGCTCACGGCCAGCATGGCCACGGTGAGAAAGGGCAGGGCGCGCTTGGTGCCGGCGAACACACTGGCCACCTGCGGCACCACGTAGCTCACCAGGAACAGCACGATCGCGATGGCGATCAGGGTGACGATGGCTGGGTACAGCGCCGCGCCCATCAGCTTGGCCTGCAGGGCCTGGCGCTCTTCGAGGTCGTCGGCCAGGCGCTCCAGCACCAGGCCGAGGTTGCCGCTGTGCTCGCCCGCGCCGATCACGGCGCAGTAGATGTCGGAAAACTCGCGCGGATGCTGGGCCAGCGCGCGGGCAAAGGGGGCACCGGCGTTCACCTCGGAGCGCAAGGCCGCCACCAGATGGCGCTGGCGCTCGTCGTCGGCTTCCTCCGACAGGGCGGAAAGGGCGCGCTCCAGCGGCAGGCCCGAGGCCACCAGCCCCGCCAGCTGGCGGGTCCAGATGGCCAGGGCGGAGGCGCCCAGCACCGGCCGCGTGAAAAGGCGCTGCCCCAGGCCGGCGGGGGCGCCATCGCGCGACTGGCCGGTCTGCACGGGCTCCACGCTCAGGGGCACCAGCGCCTGGGCCCGCAGCAGGCTACGGGCCGACTTGGCCGTGTCGGCTTCCATCAGGCCCTTGCGGGTCTGGCCCTGGGCGTCCAGGGCTTCAAAAGAAAAAGCGGGCATGTGGGGGGGACCGGATGAGCTGTCAGGCGCGATAAGCCAGCCCGTGATGGTAGCCGCTGCCCGTGACGCTGTACTGTGCAGCCGGGGCTTCAGGCCATCTCGGCGACGGCCTGCGCCGCAATGTCCAGCGAACGCAGGCGCAGCGCCGGGTCGAACACGTCGCTGACCAGCATGAATTCGTCCGCGCCCGTGGCCTGGTGCAGGTGGGCCAGGCCGGCGCGCACCGTGTCGGGCCCGCCGATGACGGCTGCGGCCAGAAAGTCGCCGATGGCAGCGCGCTCTTGCGGCTGCAGGCGCGCGGCAAAGTTCTCGATGGGCGGCAGCAGGCGGCGGCGGTCGCCCGTGAGGATGCCCAGCACGCGCTGGTAGGTGCTGCTGGCCAGGAAATCGGCTTCGGAGTCGGTGGGCGCCGCGATCAGGGGCACGCCAATCACCACATAAGGCCGGGGCCACGCAGCGGACGGCCGGTACAGGTTGCGGTACAGATCGAGCGCCTGGTGCAGCAGGCGCGGCGCGAAATGCGAGGCAAAGGCATAGGGCAGGCCGCGTTCGGCCGCCAGCTGTGCCGAAAACAGGCTGGAGCCCAGCAGCCAGATGGGCACGTTGGTGCCTGCACCGGGCATGGCAATCAGGCGCTGGTCGGGTGTGGCCGGTGCCAGCAGGCGCTGCAGCTCGGCCACGTCCTGCGGAAAATCATCGGCGGTTTCGACGCGGCTGCGGCGCAGGGCGCGCATGGTGGCCGGGTCGGTGCCGGGCGCGCGGCCCAGGCCCAGGTCGATGCGGCCGGGGTACAGCTCGGCCAGCGTGCCAAACGCCTCGGCCACCACCAGCGGCGCATGGTTGGGCAGCATCACGCCGCCCGAGCCCACGCGGATGCGCTGCGTGCCCCCGGCGATATGCCCCACCAGCACGGCGGTGGCCGAGCTGGCAATGCCGGCCATGTTGTGGTGCTCGGCCAGCCAGTAGCGCGCAAAACCCAGTGCTTCGGCGTGTTGCGCGGTGCGCAGGGCGATCTGCAGTGCCTGGGCGACGGTGCCGCCTTCGCGCACGGCGACCAGGTCGAGCATGGAAAGGGCGGGGCGTTGGGCAGTAGTCATGGCCCGATTGTCGGCGCGCTGCGCCATGGCTGCTGGCGGGGCTGTGGGATCCAGGTCTTGCGGCAAGGTCGCCGGCCGGCGATACGCCTGAGCCGTCATTTTTTGGTAGCCAAAACACGGGGTTGCTCACAAAATATTTCAAATCCATGGCCGCCGCACCGTGAGCGATGGGTGGTGGACACCTTGCATGGGGGGCGTATGGGTTTTTTCAGTCGATTGTTCCGGATTCGTGAGCAGGATGCCTCCAGCCCCGAAACCACCTGGGCCGTGGAAGACAACGGCAGCGAACTGGTGCTGGATGAAGAGTACGCCGCCATGCTGATGACAGAGATCGACATCGACGCCGCCATCGCCAGCCACGAGCGCTGGCGCCTGCTGTTGCAGGACATGGTCAATGGTCGCTCCGACGAGGCCATGCACCCCGACCGTATCTGCCAGGATGACCGCTGCGACCTGGGCCGCTGGCTCCATGGTGCGGGCCGTGTGCGGCTGGGGCATTACCCGGCCTTCGGGATGCTGGAGGCGCGGCACCGGTATTTTCACCAGCAGGCGGCGGCGGTGGTCACCTGCTTCGAGGCCGGCGATCAGGCCACTGCGGCCCAGCTGCTCAACAGCCGCTGCCGCCACGCATCCAACCAGGTGCTGTTGCTGCTCAAGGAGCTCAAGCGCGGGCTCGGGCGCTGACCGGGGCTGTCAATTGCTGGTGAATCAATCGCAATTGGCACTTTTCTGGCAGGGCGTGCGGCCGATTTTGCAGGGATCAAACGATCTGTTCCAGCTGCCAGCCGGTTTCTCGGGCAATGTCCTGCAGGTGGTGCCCCGCCAGCGTGTAGTGGATTTCGGTGCCGACAGGCGCCCCCAGCGTGGGCAGCAGCGCGCGCAGGGCGCTGCGGGCGGCGTGCAGGTCATAGGCGTTGATGTCGATGCGGATGTAGGCCGGTGGCCGCAGTCCGTCGGGGCGCCGTTCACCGAGCGAATCGCCCCAGCCCACCACCAGTCCAAGGTCCTGCGAGCGCAGCATCTGGTCGATGGTGTCCTCGCGGTGGTGCAAGGGGTCTGGGACATTGCGCCGGCCCACCGGGATTTTCACGAAGAGGAAGCCAGCGATCACCTCGGGCCGTGCGGGCTGGCCGGGTGAAGGTGCGGGCGCCGAGTGGGGCGCTGGGGTGGGTGGGTGGGCCATGGGGCTGATTTTAGGGACGCGCGGTCAGCAGGGTGATTGGGCGCGGCACCGGGCCGCTTCAGTAGCTGCGACCGCCCTTGTACATCGCGTGCTGGCGCCGCTGCAGCGTGGCCGCTTCGCCCAGCCGCGCCATGGCCGCGCCGGCGTGCGCGTGCGTGATGGCCATGCCCAGCGCATCGGCGGCGTCGGTGCCGGGCAGGCCGGGCAGCTGCAGCAGGCGGCGCACCATTTCCTGCACCTGGGTCTTGGCGGCGCGGCCGTGGCCGACCACGGCCTTTTTCATCTGCAGCGCGGTGTATTCGGCCACGGGCAGGTTGCTGGCCACCAGGGCGGTAATGGCCGCGCCACGGGCCTGCCCCAGCAGAAGGGTGGACTGGGGGTTGACGTTGACGAAGACGATCTCGACGGTGGCCACGTCGGGCTGGTAGCGCGCCGCCACCTCGCTGATGCCGTCAAACAGCACCTTCAGCCGCCCGGGCAGGTCGCCCAGGGCCAGCGCGGTGGTGCGGATGGTGCCGCTGGCCACATAGCCCAGCCGGTGACCGTCCACATCGATCAGGCCGAAGCCCGTGGTCTGCAGGCCGGGGTCAATTCCCAGAATTCTCATGTGTTGTTGAAGGAGTGGCTGCTACCGCTTGCCAGTCGCGTGGCGGGCATGGGGTGATGATACGGGCCGGGCGCAGTGCACCGAAACCAAATCCGGGACAATGCCCGCTTTTGTGCATACAGCCTTTGCAGGATTTCCATGACCGAAGCCACTTCCGCGCCCCCGCTGCCCGACCGCCTGTCCATCGACCCGCGCAGCCCGCACCATGTTGCCGCCGTGTTCGAGCACGACATCGGCATCCGCCTGAACGACAAGGACCGCTTCGATGTCGAGGAATACTGCATCAGCGAAGGCTGGGTCAAGGTGCCTGCGGGCAAGACGCTCGATCGCAAGGGCAAGCCGCTGCTGATCAAGCTCAAGGGCAAGGTGGAAGCGTTCTACCGTTGATGGCCATCCCGCCACGGCGGCCGGGCGCAATGCGGCCCGTGCAACCCGCGCCATGACTGCGGTGCTGGAGCCGGCATCGGTCCGCACCTGGGTCGTCCACTGCGATGGCAGCGCCATGCCCAACCCTGGCCGCATGGGGCTGGGCGTGGTGCTCTGCGCGCCCGACGGTACCCGCCACACCTTTGCGCAGGCCACGCACACCACGGGCTGCAACAACGAGGCCGAGCTGCGGGCCCTGCTGCTGGCCTTGGCTGAGTTGCAGGCGCGTGGGGCCAGCGCACTGCAGGTGCACAGCGACAGCAGCATCCTGGTGGAGCAACTCGGCGGCACGCCCGTGGTGCCGATTGCGCGGCTGCAAGACCTTTTTGACCAGGCGCGCCGCCTGCTGCAGACCTTCGGGCCGGTGCAACTGCAGTGGGTTCCGCGCCACCGAAATGCCGAGGCCGACGCCCTGGCCCGCGCCGCGCTGGGGTTGGCACCCAAGCTGCCCGCGCGGCCTATCGGCCAGCGGCGCAAAAAGTAGGCGTTCGCCGGGCCAAGGATCAGGGCAGCTCGGCACTGCCCATGCGCGCCAGGATGGTGCGCGTGCGCCCTGCCAGGTAGGCCGAGCCGGGGGTCTTCTCGAAGCGCTTGGGCGCGGGCAGCATGACGGCCAGGCGTGCGGCCTCCTGCGGCGACAGGCGCGCGGCCGGCTTGCGGAAGTAATGCTGGGCCGCGGCCTCGGCGCCAAACACGCCATCGCCCCATTCCACGCTGTTGAGGTAGATCTCCAGGATGCGCTGCTTCGGTAAAAGTTGCTCCAGCAGCACGGTCAGCACGAACTCCTGGCCCTTGCGCAGCAGCGTGCGCTCGCCCGAGAGCAGCAGGTTCTTGGCCAGCTGCTGGGTGATGGTGGAGCCGCCCCGTATCCTGGGCGTGCGCACGGGCTTGTCGGGCGCGCGGGCCTGGGCCCGGGCGATCTGCGCCTCGGCCTGGGCGTTGCGCTCCCAGGCTTTTTCGATGGCGTTCCAGTCCACGCCGTCGTGGGTGACGAAGCTGCCGTCTTCGGCCGCGATCACGGCGCGTTTGAGGTGGTCGGAAATCTGGGCGTAGGGCAGCCACTGCTGGCGCCAGCGCACATCGCCCTTGCTGGCTACCTGCGCCCAGATCTCGGAGCGCTGGAAGGTGGTGGATTCGGGGGCGACCCAGGCCATCAGCGCGATGCGCGCCACAAAAAACAACTGCAGGGCCACCAGGGCCACCACCACCAGGCCCAGCCAGCGCAACAGGGCTTTCATGACCGTGGCCCGCTCACGCAGCGGCCTGCAGTTCGGCCAGCACCTGGGCCGATGGCGGGCGCACGCCACGCCACAGGGCAAAGGCCTCGGCGGCCTGTTCCACCAGCATGCCCAGGCCGTCGCGCGGCACGGCGCCATGCTGGCGGGCCCAGTCGAGAAAACCCTGCGCCGCCGGGCCGTACATCATGTCGTAGGCCAGGCTGCCGGGGCGCAGCACATGGGTGGGCACGGGAACGGAGTCACCGCTCAGGCTGCTGGCCGTGGCATTGATGATGAGGTCGAAATCGGCGTCCAGCGCCTGTGGAGCAAGCGCCAGAAGCTCTGCCTTTTGCAGCAGTGCCAGGTCGGCATGGGCCTGCACCAGGGCCTGCGCCCGGGCCAGCGTACGGTTGGCCACGGTGACATGGCGCACGCCCGCCTGCAGCAAGGGGCCCAGCACGCCGGCTGCGGCGCCACCGGCGCCCACCAGCAGCACGTCGCGCCCGGCCAGCGGCAGGCCCGCGTTGCGCGTGATGTCGGCCACCAGGCCCAGGCCGTCGGTGTTGTCGGCGTGGATGGCCTGTCCGTCAAAGACCAGGGTGTTGGCGGCGCCCGCCCGCTGCACGCGTTCGCTGCGCGTGGTGGCCAGCGCGGCGGCTTCGAGCTTGAAAGGCACGGTGACATTGCAGCCGCGCCCGCCGCGGGCCATGAAGTCGCGCACGCCCTGGGCAAAGCCGCCGATGGGCAGCAGGCAGCGTTCGTACACCAGGTGCTCGCTGGTCAGTTCGGCAAAGCGGGCGTGGATGGCGGGCGAGCGGCTGTGCGCCACCGGGTTGCCCATCACGCAATACAGGTCATCGGAAGAACTCATGGAGCGCGGTGTGAAGGATGGAATGCGGGCGGGGCACGATTGTCTCCCCGGCGCCGCAGGCCGGTTCTTAGGGGCTGCGGCCTTCGGGGTCGGTTTCGAAGTTGGTGGTCAGGGTCTGGTCGCGTGTGAACTTGAAGCGCGCCACCATGGCGATCTGGTCGGCCTGGCGGCGCATCTCGGCATTGAAATGGCCGAATGGGCCGGAGGCCCGCGCGATGGCCTCGGCCTGCCGGTCCAGCGTGCGATTGCCCGAACCCTGCACCACCTCGGTGGCCAGGACGCGGCCATCGTGGTTGACGGTGATGATCATTGTCAGCTCGCCATAGAGCTTCCTGCCGCCTTGTTCGGGGAAGTTTTCTGTGCCCTTGTCCTCGACCTTGCTGCGCAGGGCCGAGTAATACACCGCGTAGGCCTCTTCGCGCGTGGCGGGGCTGATGTAGCGCTTCTTGGGGCGTGCGTTTTCTTCGTTGATGCGCTTTTCGATCTCGGCCAGCAGCTTGACGAGCTGGCGGCGCTTTTCCTCTTCGGCGGCCTGGCTGCCACTTTGGCTGGGCTTGCGCGGATCGGGCAGGGGCAGCGCGGCGATCTGTTTGCGCAGCTGGGCCAGCAGCTGGTTTTGCTGCTCTTGCAGGGTGTCCAGCCGACGCTGAGATTCCTCGAAATCGTCGCCCACGGCCGTGAGTGCCGAATAGGGCAGGGGACTGGTGGCGCGGCCCTTGTTCGCCTCACCGCCCCCGGCCATGTTGGCCTGGGCGATGGCCTGCGCCTTGTCGGGCCGTTCGTTGGACTTGGCGTTGACCAGGATGACTTCGAGCGGCGTGTCCTGGAACACGCGATTGAAGCCCTCGGGGTCGATGAAACGCACCGACAGCAGCGCAGCGTGCAGCGCCACCGACACGCCCAGCGTGAGCTGCAGCGTGGTGAAGCGGGTGAGGAAGGAAGCGTTTTTCATCGCCGGGCTGCCCCAAGATGAAAAGCGGCCCCCTCGGGGCTGAGGGCTGCGGCTTCAGGCCTGCCGGCGCAGGGCTGGACAGCCCGAAGAGGTGATGCCTCTGGCGTCATCGCGGCCTGCAAGGTCAGCGACCACACGAAGTGAGGGAGCGTGGGGGCCATGTTCACGGGGCAGGATTATCGGTGCTGGCGGTGCCGTTGGTGTCGGCCTCGTTCACATCGACGGCAATGGCAATGGGGCCGGCCACGGCCGCGTCGTCATCGGTGTCGTCGGCATCTTCCACCGGGCCATCGTCACGGGTGTCGTCGGGATCGTCCAGGCGCTCGATCACGGTGCCGTGCAGGTCAAGCGTGATCTCGTCCACCTCGCCGAGCTTGACTCTGAGGCGTGCGCCGCGCGGCAGGTTCTGCGCGCCCAGCACGGGGAAGACCAGCGGCAGCGTGTCGGCGCGCACCAGAAAGCTGCCGCCCGGCCCTTCCTTGAAGACGGTGGCGTTGAGCTCGGTGATGCCGTTCTGCTCCAGGTATTGCAGCGTCCAGAAACGCTCCATGCCGGCCTGGTAGCCGTTGTAGGCGCCGTAGGCTGCGTCAAAGCTGCTGATGATGGAGAACAGCTCGGCATCCTTGGGTTTGAAGGGGGCCGCCAGGGCTGCCGTCCTGCCGTTGCGCACACAGGCAATGATCTGCCACTGGTTCACCAGGTCCACATAGCGGCGCAGCGGCGAGGTGGCCCACGAATAGGCCTTGACGCCAATGCCGGCGTGCGGCAGCGCCTTGGTGCCCATGCGCACCTTCACGCCCGGCGCCATGCTGGCCTGGCTGCGGTAGATGCCGGGCACGCCGTGTTCGGCCAGCATCAGGCCCCAGGTGCTGTTGGCCACGATGGCGGCCTCGGCCACGATCAGGTCCAGCGGTGCGCCGCGCTGGCGCGTGCTGATTTGCACCTGCTCTGAGCCATTGGGCTCGCCACGGTCGTTGCCGATCAGCTTGAAGTTGTAGTCGGGCCGGTTGAAGTTTTCGGGCTTGCCGCGCACCACTTCGCGCTGGGCCTTGAGGGTTTGGGCCAGTCGGTGCAAAAACGACAGCTGATCGCGCACATCCAGCAATCGCTGCGGGGTGTTTTCTATCTCAATGGCCGGGTCGGTCAGCCAGGCCTCGGTGACGATGTGGTCGAGCTGGTCGTGGCGCAGGTTGGCCACCACGGGCACGCGTTCGAGCTTGGTTTCGGTACCCGTGATCGCGAGCGTTGCTTCGTCCACCGTGACATACAGCGATACAGCCGGGTTGGCGCGGCCTTCGTCCAGCGTGTAGATCTGCACCACCTCGTCGGGCAGCATGGTGATCTTGTAGCCGGGCATGTAGACGGTGGACAGGCGGGTGCGGCCCAGCTGGTCGAGCGGCGTGCCCGGCACGATGGCCAGGCCCGGCGCGGCGATGTGGATGCCCACCACCACGCTGCCCGTGCCCAGGCCCTGCACCGACAGCGCATCGTCGATCTCGGTGGTCTGCGAGTCGTCGATGGAATAGGCCTGCACGGGCGCCAGCGGCAGGTCGGCCGGCGGCTGCGGTGCGGTGAGCTGCGGGAAACCCGTGCCCTTGGGGAAGTTGTCGAACAGGAAGCGCTTCCAGTGGAACTGGTAGGCCGAATCGATGGCGCCGGCCTTTTGCAGCAGGTCGAGCGGCGCCAGGTGCGTGGCGCGGCTGGCCTCGACCACGGCCTTGTATTCGGGCGCGTTCTTGTCGGGGCGGAACAGGATCTTGTAGAGCTGCTCGCGGACGGGCTGCGGGCATTCGCCGCGTCCCAGCGCCTCGGCCCAGCCGCTGATCTGCTGCACGATCAGCTTTTTCTTCTCGATGGCGGCCAGGGCCTGCTGCAGGATCTCGGCCGGGGCTTTCTTGAAGCGGCCCTTGCCGGCGCGGCGGAAGTAGTGCGGCGCCTCGTGCAGGGCAAACAGCGCGCCGGCCTGCTGGGCCAGCGTGGCGTTGTCCGAAAAATAGTCGCGCGCCAGGTCGGCAAAACCGAAATCCTCCTCGGGTGCGAACTCCCAGGCCAGCGGCAGCTCGATGGTCTGGGCCATGGCCTGCGCCTGGGCCATCAGCTCGGACGGTGCGGGCTTCTCGAATTTCAACAGGAGGTTCGCGGCCTTGACCTTGACCCGCTTGCCCGAATCGAGCTCGACTTGGGCCGAGCTTTCGGCTTCGGACAGGATGCGACCGGCCATGAATTTGCCGGCTTCTTCAAACAATGCGTGCATGGGCGGCATTCTCCCATGGGCGCCGGGGGGTGTTTTTCAGATCTCCAGCACCAGCCCGGGCGCAAACGCCTTGTTCTCCACCACCCCCTGGGGGGCATAGCCGCGCGGGTTGGCCACGACGCGCGTGGCGCCCACCTGGTAGTCGAAGCTGTCGTGCACATGGCCGTGCAGCCACAGCCGGGGCTGCCAGCGCAGGATGCGCGCCTCCAGATCGGAGACAAAACAGGCGTTGAGGGGTGAGCCGGCAAACTGCGGGGCGATGCTGCCGCGCGCGGGCGCAAAGTGCGTGACGACCACGGTGGGCCCGTCGAACGGCTCGGCAAAACGCGCCTCCAGCCAGGCCACCGACCGGTCGAACAGCATTTGCGAGACGGCGGGCGTGAAGGGTGCGGCAAAGTCGGGTGCCACGCGGATGCGGCTGAAGTCCCGCACCAGCTCCATGGCCTTGGCCAGCGCTTCGTCGCGCTGCTGCGGCGCGTCGAAGAGCCGGTAGTCCGACCACAGCGTGCAGCCCAGGAACCGCACACCGCCATGGCGCCACGCATCGCATTCGAGCACGCGCACGCTGCTGCCTTCGGCATGCGTGCGCAGTTGCGCCATGGTGGTCACCAGATCGGAGCCATAGAACTCGTGGTTGCCCGCGACGAACACGGTGGGCCGGTCCAGTTGCCGCGCCCAGGCCATGGCCGCGGCGGGCCGCTGCAGGTCGCCGGCCAGTACCACCACGTCGGCGGGCGGCACATCCAGGGCCAGCGGGTGCACCGACAGGTGCAGATCGGACAGCAGGGCAATTTTCATGGCGTGCGGTGCATCAGGAGGAGCGGTGGCCATTGTGGCCGCTGACGCCCCTGGCAGGAGGGGCGTGGGGCGGCACCCCTGCCGGCAACAGGTGCTTGTCACTTTTTTGCGCTGGCGGGCGTCCAATGACCAGGAACGAGCAAAAACCGACAAACCCAAGAGGCATGCCATGCACCTACCCCCATCGGAGCCCGTAGCGCGGGCGGCCTGCGATCCTTGCTCTGACGATGAACTGATCGAAGGGGCCTTGCAGGGCGAGCAGTCCGCCTTCGAGGCCATCATGCGCCGGCACAACCGCCTGTTGTTCCGCGCCGCGCGCGGGGTAGTGTCCGACGATGCCGAGGCGCAGGACGTGGTGCAGGAGACCTATCTGCGCGCCTTCACCCGGCTGCAGGATTTTCGGGGCGGCGCGGCGCTGGGCACGTGGCTGGCGCGCATCGCCATCAATATTGCGCTGGATGCACTGCGTAAGCGCGGCCGCTCGGTGCCGTCCATGCCAATGGACAGCGCGCAGGACGGTGACGACGAACCTTCACCGGAGCACATGATGTCTTTGAGCGCCCCACCGAGCCAATCGCCCGAGGCGGCCCTGGCACGCGGCGAGCTGCGCGGTTTGCTGCAGTCGGCCGTCGAAGGCCTGCCGCCGCTCTACCGCAGTGTCTTCATCTTGCGAGCCGTGCAGGAGATGAGCGTGGAAGAGGCGGCGTTTTGCCTGCAGGTGAGCAGTGACGTGGTCAAGACCCGCTACCTGCGGGCCCGCACGATGCTGCGCGACGCGCTGGGCGCGCAGATCGAGGCGCATGCCGAGAGTGCCTTCCCCTTCGCGGGCGCACGCTGCGACCAGGCGGTGCGCAACGTCGTTGCCGAGCTGCAGCAGCGCGGGCTGATTGCGCAGCGCTGACAGATCGTTCCTTGTTTTCACCACCCCAGGAGAACACCATGAAGAATATTTTTATTGACGTGCCCTCGCAGGCCCTGTTCCTTGCGCGCCGCCGGGCCATGTCCCTGTCGGGCGCCGCTGTGCTGTCGGCCGGTGCCGTGGCCTTGCTGGGCGGGCGTGACGCGCTCGCGGCGGGTGCCAAGATGAGCGCCAAGGACCTTGAGGCCGATGTGCGCATCCTCAACACCGCTCTGGGCGCCGAGCTGGAGGCCGTGGCGGCCTACCAGGTGGGCGCCGAAAGCGGCCTGCTGAGCAAGGGCGTGCTGCCGGTGGCGGTGCAGTTCCAGGGGCACCACAAGGAACATGCGCAGGCCATTGCGGCCACGGTGCAAAAGCTCGGCGGCAAACCGGTGGCGGCCAAGGACAAATACGCGTTCCCGGTGGAAAAACTCAAGGCCGAGGCCGATGTGCTGCGCTTTGCCGCGGGCCTGGAGCGGGGCGCCATCTCCGCCTACCTGGGCGCCGTGCCTCTGTTTGCCGACCGCGCGCTGGCGCAGGTGGCCGCCAGCATCCTGGGCGATGAGGCCATGCACTGGGCGGTGCTGCGTCAGGTGCTGGGCGACAACCCCGTGCCGTCGGCCTTCATGTCATGACACCGCGCCATGCTCCAGTCGCCCTGTGGCTGGCGGCCGGCCTGTTCGCGGCGGGCGCCAGCGCGGCACCCGACCCGGCCGCCCTGCAGCGCGGCGAGCAGGTCTACGCGCGCTGCGCCGCCTGCCACGCCATCGAGGGCAACCGCACGGGGCCGCAGCATTGTGGGCTGTGGGGGCGCCGCGCAGGCACGGCGCAGGGCTACAGCACCTATTCCAAGGCTCTGCGCGACAGCGCCATCGTCTGGGACGAGCGCTCGCTCAATGTCTTTCTGAAAGACCCGATGAAGACTGTGCCCGGCACGGCCATGGGCTACGCCGGTGTGAAGGACGACGGCGAACGCGCTGATCTCATCGCCTGGCTCAAAGAGGCCACGCGCCCGGGCAAGGCGTGCCAGCTAGTGCCGTAGGCGGTTCTTCCAGCACAAGCACGTTTTGAAATGCGCAGCGCTGCCTGGCAGCGCCGCAGGGGCAAGGTTTGCCAAAACATTGGTTGACAGGAGAAATGCACATGAAACACGCACCCATTTCCCTGCGCGCCGCTCAGGCGCTGCGTGCTGCGAACACCTTGCGCCTGCTGCGCCTTGCCGGCCCGCTGGGCCTGGTTGCGGCCGTGGCGGTCGCCTGCGGTGGCGGGTCATCGACGGACAGTGCCGATGCGACCCAGGCTGCGCTGGTCGCGCAGGGCCGGCAGATCTTTCGCTTTGACACCTTCGGCGACGAGGCGCAGTGGACCGATGTGCTGAAGATGCACGACGTCATCAACGCCGCGGTCGACCCGGTCACGGCGCTGTCCGTGGGGCTGAAGGTCGACGCCGAGGCCTTGCCCGCCGCCGTGGTGGCCGGCATCCAGAACGGCAGCGTGGACCTTCAAAGCCCGGCCACCACGGTGGCGCTGCTCAAGCTCAACGCCGTTGTCGGCGTCAAGGGTGTGGTGGAAACGGTCAACGGCGTGGACCGGCTGGTCCGGGTGGGCATCACCTGTGCGCTGTGCCATTCGACCGTCGACAACTCGTTCTCCAAGGGCATTGGCAAGCGCCTGGATGGCTGGCCCAACCGCGATCTCAATCCGGGGGCGATCATGGCCTTGTCGCCCGCGCTGGACTTGGCGGCGAAGGCCGCACTCAACAGCTGGGGGCCGGGCAAGTTCGATCCGCGCCACAACGTGGACGGCCTGAGCAAGCCGGTCGTCATTCCGCCGGCCTACGGTCTGGCGGGCATCCACCGCATCACCTTCACCGGAGACGGCGAGGACATCGCCTACTGGAACCGCTATGTGGCGGTGGCCGAGATGGGCGGGCAAGGGACGGTGATCGAGCCGCGCCTGAACCTCCGCATCACACATGGTACCGACGATCTGGTTTCGGCCAAGCTGCCCGCCCTGCAGGCGTACCAGCTGTCGCTGGGTGCGCCACCGGCCCCGGCGGGCAGCTTTGACCCGGTGGCCGCCGAGCGCGGGCGCATCGTGTTTGAAGGTGGCGGCAAGTGTGCGGCCTGCCACAGCGGGGGCAGTTTCACCGACGCCAATACCCGCTTGCACCCACCGGGTGATTCCATGGCAGAGCCAGAAACCCCGAGCTACGCCTCTCGGTCAGCAACCCGGCTGTACCGCACGTCGCCCTTGAAAGGGGTCTGGCAGCACGCCCCTTATTTCCACGACGGCTCGGCCGCCACCCTGGACGATGTGGCGCAGGCCTACAACACCCGGCAGAGCCTGGGCCTCAGCGCCCAGGAGGTGGCCGACCTGGCGCAGTACCTGAAATCGCTGTAGCCGCAGGAGGCGGCCTATGGCATGAATGCACCGGAAAGATCCGGCTGATCGGTATCCTGGTCAGTGCAGGCCCGCAGGGCCGGGTCATCGATACGGTGGGCGGCTGTGGGCGCCAGCCTGTGGGCCCAGGGCCAGCAGACTGGTGTTGCCGATCTGCGGGGGAGCCAGCGCGGCCGGCGCAGGTGCTGCCGGCCCGCCCCTATGATCCAGGGCTTTTGCATGAAGACTTGGGTTCATTGAAATGCGTCTGGATGCCATTGCCGCACCGCTGACCCTGCTGGCAGTGGCTGTGCCGTTTCTGTTCTCGTACCCGCAGCCCCCATCCTCCAATTTCTGGCCCCTGGCAGCGGCGTGGGTTTGCGCGGCCGTGCTGGCCCTGCTGGTGGTGTGCCGGACCGGGTGGCTGCGCCGCGCGCCGGATGCAGCCCTGGCGCCGGATGGCCGTGCTTTCCTGGCAGCGCAGCTGGCGGTGGGCCTGTTGCTGGCGGCCTTGCTGGCCGGGGTGGTCGGCTTGCTGCAGTACTTTCTGGGCGACCCCGGGCTGTCGCCCTGGGTGCAGCCCTCCACGCAAGGGCAGGCCATCGGCAACCTGCGCCAGCGCAACCAGCAGGCATCGCTGATGAGCCTGGGGGTGTGGGCGCTGTTGTGGGTGGTGGCGCAGGTGCCGGCGCGGCTGGTGGCTGGCCGCGCAGCGCCGGCAACGCCATTGCAGCAAGCCTTGCTGGGCGGCGGGCGCATGTGGCCGTCGTGGCTGGTGGGCCTGCTGGTGGTTGCTGCGCTGGCGTTGCTGGCGGCGGGCAGCGCGGCCACGGCATCGCGCACCGGGGCGATGCAGTGGCTGCTGATGGTGGCGCTGCTGGTGCTGTGGCGCGGCACCGGCGGGCGCCTGGCGGTGGGCCTGGCCCTGGTCGGGATGCTGCTGTATGCCCTGGCCGGCTGGATGCTGCCGGTCCTGTTGCTGGACTGGACGGGGTTTGCCACCGAAGGCGTGTTCACCCGCCTGGGGGGCGACACGCAGACCTGTGGCAGCCGGCGGGTGCTGTGGTCCAACGTGCTCTACCTGATTGCCCAGAAGCCCTGGACGGGCTGGGGCTGGGGCGAGCTAGACTATGCGCACTACATGACGCTGTTTCCGGGGGAGCGCTTTTGCACGCTGCTCGACAATGCCCACAACCTGCCTTTGCATCTGGCGGTGGAGCTGGGGCTGCCGGTGGCTGCCATCGCATGCGGCGCCGTGCTGCTTGGGGTGGGGCGCGCGCGGCCTTGGGCGGAGACGGATGCGGTGCGCCAGCTGGCCTGGGGCGCGCTGGCCATCATTGGCTTGCACAGCATGGTGGAGTTCCCCCTGTGGTATGGGCCTTTCCAGCTGGTCACGGCGCTGGCGCTGGCGCTGCTGTGGCGGCGGGCGCTGCTGGGCTGGGTGCGTTCTCCGGCGCTGGTGGCCAGCGCTGCGGTGGCCCTGGTGGCAGTGTGCGGGGTGGGCGCGGCCGTGGCGTGGGATTACTACCGTGTCAGCCAGCTTTACCGCCCCATGGATTCCCGGCCGCCGGCCTACCAGGGCGACACCCTGGCCAAGGTGTCCAACACCGTGCTGTTCACCGACCAGGTGGATTTTGCGTTGCTGACCACCACCGCGCTGACCCATGAGAACGCCCAGCAAGTGCATGCGCTGGCCACGAAGCTGCTGCATTTTTCTCCCGAGCCCCGCGTGATCGAGAAGCTGATCGAAAGTGCGCTGCTGCTGGGCAGGGACGACGAGGTGGCATTCCAGCTGCGGCGTTACCGCGCAGCCTATCCCGAGGAGCATGCGCGCTGGGCGAGCGCCCAGCGCCCCGCACCGCCCGCTGCGCCGTGAGCCTTCGGCTTACGCCAGCTGCAGAAACTGCGCCACGGCCGGCAGGTGGTCTTTGAAGTTGCTGAGCGCATGGTCGCCGCCTTCGAGCAGCGCCAACCGGGCGTCGGGGTAGCGCGCCACCATTTCCCGCCAGTCCAGCACCTCGTCGCCCTTGGCGATGATGGCCAGTTCGGGGCCCACGGGCAGGGGGCGGTCTGTGGCCAGCGCCTGCAGCTCGGCGATGTATTCCGGCAGGAAGAAGAAGCGTTCTGTCGGGTCATGCCATGCCGTTTGCTCGCCAATATGGCGTGCCAGGTCCCGTGCCGGGTCCACGGCAGGGTTCAGCAGGACACTGGGGCAACCCGTGTGCCGCGCCACCCAGCTGGCATAGAAGCCTCCCAGCGAAGAGCCCACCACGGCCATCGAGGCGCGCGGCCAGGCAGCGATGCCTTGCGCCACCAGGGCCATGGCAGCGCGGGGCGAGGGCGGCAGCTGGGGACACCACCAGTGCACCGCAGGATGGTGCTGCGCCACATAGGCCGCCATCAGCCGGGCCTTGGCCGACTGGGGGGAGGAACGAAAACCGTGCAGGTACAGCAGGTGCGTGGTGGTCATGGGGCTCTCGGTGCGGGGACTGGCTGGGCCATTGCTGCCTTGGGCGGGTGCAGCGCCAGCATAAGACCCGTGTCCCAGGGGGCCACGCCGTGCGGCCCGCGGTTTTGCCAGCGCACACCACGCTCGATTTTGCCCCGCTTTCCACCGCCAACCGCCGGGTTCCGGGGGGGGGGCTCCCTGTGCTGGGCCGTTTCGAGCTGCTGCGGGTGCTGGGGCGCGGTGTGCAGGCCGGCTTATCTGGCGCCCAAGGCAGCCGCAGGTGGCGCGCTACGCCAGCGCAGAGGGGCCGTGATGGCCTTGCGGCAGACGGGCTGACGCGGCCTGCGTTGACCGGGCAGCCCTGGCGGGCCCGATAATTGCGCCATGGCCGCCGTTTTTGACAAACCCTCTCTCACCCAGCGTTTCGTGCCCCTGTTTCAGGGGTTTGACTGGCCGCTCGTCCTGGTGGTGGCGATGCTGGCCAGCGCCGGGCTGCTGGCCATGTATTCGTCGGGCTACGACCATGGCTCGCGCTTCATGGACCATGGGCGCAACATGCTGATTGCGGCCGCCATCCTGTTCATGGTGGCCCAGGTGCCGCCACAAAAGCTCATGGCCATGGCCGTGCCCCTTTACGCCGTGGGGGTGGCGCTGCTGGTGGCTGTGGCGCTGTTCGGCATCACCAAGAAAGGCGCCCAGCGCTGGATCAATCTGGGCATCGTGATCCAGCCCAGCGAAATCCTCAAGATCGCCATGCCGCTGATGCTGGCCTGGTGGTTTCAGAAGCGCGAGGGCCAGTTGCGGCCACTCGATTTTGCCGCGGCCGGGCTGCTGCTGGCCGTTCCGGTGGGCCTGATCATGAAGCAGCCCGACCTGGGCACTTCGCTGCTGGTGCTGGCGGCGGGGCTGTCGGTAATCTTTTTTGCCGGCCTGTCGTGGAAGCTGGTGCTGCCCCCGGTGCTGCTGGGTGCCGTGGGCATCGTGCTGCTGGTCTCCCTGGAGCCCCAGCTGTGCGCCGAAGGGGTGCGCTGGTCGGTCCTGCACGACTACCAGCAGCAGCGCATCTGCACTTTGCTCGATCCCTCACGGGATCCTCTGGGCAAGGGATTCCACATCATCCAGGGCATGATTGCGATTGGCTCGGGCGGCATCTTTGGCAAGGGCTTCATGGCAGGCACGCAGACCCACCTCGAGTTCATTCCCGAGCGCACGACCGACTTCATCTTCGCCGCCTTTTCCGAAGAGTTCGGCCTGGCCGGCAACCTGTTCCTGATCGTGTGCTTCTTGCTGCTGGTGTGGCGCGGGCTGGCCATCGCGGTGGGCGCAACGACCCTGTTCGGGCGGCTCATGGCAGGGGCAGTGTCGATGATCTTTTTCACCTATGCCTTTGTGAACATGGGCATGGTCAGTGGCATCCTGCCCGTGGTGGGCGTGCCGCTGCCGTTCATCAGCTACGGCGGCACGGCCATGGTCACGCTGGGGCTGGCGCTGGGCATCCTGATGTCGGTCGCCCGGGCCCAGCGCATCGATCCCAAGGACGCCCGGCCCGCGCTGTGAGGGGCCGGCGCCCCATTGCGCTGCAGGGGGCTTGCGGGTACAACCCGGTTGCCAACCGTGCTTTGGCATTAATCCGGAGGTGCTTCCCATGGCGTCAAGGTTTGAGCTGAAAAAATCCAAGAACGACAAGTTCGTCTTCAATCTGCTGGCGGACAACGGCAAGGTCATTTTGACCAGCGAACTCTACGAGTCCAAGGCCAGTGCGCTCAACGGCATCGAATCCGTCAAGAAGAATGCTCCCGACGATGGCCGCTTCGGGCGGCTGAGCGCCAAGGATGGATCGCCCTATTTCACGCTCAAGGCGGGCAATGGCCAGGTCATCGGCCAGAGCCAGATGTTTTCCGGCGAAAAGGCCCGCGATGACAGCATTGAATCGGTCAAGAACAACGCCCCCGGGGCGGTGACAGACGACCAGACCGTGTAATTGCCCGGCAGCGGTGGGCGCGTACCGCGTGGGTTGCGCCCCTGCCCCGCGAAGGGCATGGCGGCGCGCCTAAAATGCCCGCATGTCCTCACGCTCCCCCTCTGTCGCGCCACAGCGCGAGTCCACCCG